>Ga0207851_100004_pt1 | contig 238207 bp, 261 predicted proteins | sample A23E3SouthBayCA_FD_187747 | JGI IMG/M metagenome (GOLD analysis project Ga0207851, IMG submission 187747) | Aerobic enrichment media microbial communities from Eden Landing Ponds, California, USA - A23 E3 (SPAdes) | ecosystem: Environmental > Aquatic > Marine > Unclassified | place: Emeryville... | reverse complement strand
CCGTCGCCTCGGGCGTCCGCGACGGCGTCACCCCCTGCGGGATGTGCCGGCAGTCGCTCGCGGAGTTCGCGGCCGACGACCTCGTCGTCGTCTGCGACGAGGGCGACGGAGAGACGACCGAGTACACGCTCGGCGAACTCCTCCCGAACACCATCTCGGAGGGGACGCTGGACGACGCGCGGCAGATCTGAGCGGGGACCGATCCCCGCCGAGCGACGGATCGCGAGACGGAACTGCTTTGAAACGCCTCGCCGAAGGGCGAGGACATGACCGACACGAGCGACAAGAGCGAGGACCCCAACGACGAGGTCGGCTACCACGTCGAGGTCGGCCCCGACGACGTCGCAGACGCCGTGCTCCTCCCCGGAAACCCCGAGCGCGTGGACAAGATCACGGCGCTGTGGGACGGCCACGAGGAGGTCGCGCACCACCGCGAGTACCGCACCGCGACCGGGACCTACGACGACGCCCCGATCTCCGTGACCTCCACCGGGATCGGCTCGCCGTCGGCCGCCATCGCCGTCGAGGAACTCGCCAGGGTCGGCGTCGACACGTTCATCCGGGTCGGCTCCTGCGGCGCGATCCAGCCGGGGATGGACGTGGGCGACCTGGTGATCACCACCGGCGCGGTCAGGCAGGAGGGGACCAGCGACGAGTACGTCCGCGAGGACTACCCGGCGGCCGCCGACGGCGAGGCCGTCTCGGCGCTGATCGCGGCCGCCGAGCGGCTCGGATACGACTACCACACCGGCGTGACGATGAGCGCCGACTCATTCTACGCCGGACAGGGCCGTCCCGGATTCGAGGGGTTCGAGGCGGCCGGGTCAGACGAGCTGGTCGCGGAGCTGCGGGACGCGAACGTGAAGAACATCGAGATGGAGGCGTCGGCGATCCTCACGATCGCGAACGTGTACGGGCTCCGCGCGGGCGCGGTCTGTTCCGTCTACGCGAACCGAGTCACCGGCGAGTTCCGGACCGAGGGCGAGTCGCGAGCGGCCGAGACCGCGAGCCTCGCCGTGAAGCTCCTCGCGCGGATGGACGAGGTCAAACGCGAGGCGGGCGCCGACCGCTGGCACGCCGGTCTCTCGCTGTAGGGCGAATCGCCGCTCGTCGAATCGCCGCGCGTTGGCCAACCGACGCCGGCGTCAGCGGCGTTCCAAAGCGACTTTACCCGCGGACCGCGGAGCGACACGCATGAGTACACAGGTCGTCGTCGTCGGCTCCGGGTACGCCGGCGCAGGGGCGGTGAAGGCGTTCGAAGACGAGGTCGGCGAGGGCGAGGCCGAGCTCACCTGGATCTCGGAACACGATTATCACCTCGTTCTCCACGAGGTTCACCGCGCGATCCGCAACCCCGCGGTCTCCGAGAAGATCACCATCCCGGTCGACGAGATCAAATCGCCCGAGTCCGACTTCGTACAGGGCCGGGTCGTCGACGTCGACACCGACGAGCGCGTCGTCGAGACCGACGACGGGACGACCGTCGACTACGACTACCTCCTCTTGGCGGTCGGCTCCACGACCGCCTTCTTCGGCATCGACGGACTGAAAGAGCACGCCCACCAGCTCAAGGGCCTCGACGACGCGAAGGCGATCCACGAGGAGGTCCGGTCGGCCGCCGCCGAGGCGACCCGCTCCGACCCCGTCGAGGTCATCGTCGGCGGCGCCGGCCTCTCCGGCATCCAGACCGCGGGCGAGATCGCGGAGTACCGCGACAAACACCGCGCACCCATCGAGATCAAACTCGTCGAGGGGCTCGACGAGGTGTTCCCCGGCAACGATCCCCAGCTCCAGGGCGCGCTCCGCCAGCGGCTCGAAGACGCCGACGTCGAGATCCTCACCGGCGACTTCATCTCGAAGGCCGACGAGGACGCGGTCTACCTCGGCGGCGGCGAAGGCGAGGAGCCCGAGGAGCTCGGGTACGACGTGCTGATCTGGACCGGCGGCATCACCGGCCAGCCGGAACTAGAGAACGTCGAGGTCGAGAAGGACGACCGCTCGAACCGCGTCCACGCCGCCTCCGACTTCACCACCAGCGACGACCGCGTCTTCGCCATCGGCGACACCGCCCTCGTCGAGCAGGGCGACGACGACGTGGCGCCGCCGACCGCGCAGGCCGCCTGGCAGGCCGCCGAGGTCGCCGGCGAGAACCTCGCGCGAGCCGCCCGCGGCGCGCCGCTCCAGTCGTGGGAGCACAAGGACAAGGGGACCGTCATCTCGGTCGGCGAGGACGCGGTCGCCCACGACGTGATGGGGATGCCGATCAAGACGTTCGGCGGTACCCCCGCGAAGCTGCTGAAGAAGTCCATCGCGGTGCGGTGGATCGCGAAGGTCTCCTCGGCCGGGCGCGCCGCGGGCGCGTTCGGCGACATGTAGGACAGGCGGTCGCTGTCGGCTGTCAGCGCCAGCGCGTTCTCGACGCTAACTGCTACGTCTTCCTCGTGACGCCGTCCGCCGCGAGCGGCGGCGCGGCCGCTCGTCGATCGGAACACGGTGGTAACCTGTGCGACGCGGCGTGAGTTCCGTCGGCGGGAATCTGTCGCCGTACTGGCGGAACGGCGCGTGGTGGAACGGCGCGTGGTGGAACGGCGCGTGGTGGAACGGCGCGTGGCGGAACGGCGTGCGGCCGCTCAGTGCTCGGCCGGCTCGTCGGGCGCGCGCATGTCGTCGATCCGGAGAATAAGGACGTTGGCGGTGTCGTCTTTCCCGTCGACGGTCCCGTCGATGACGAGCTTCGAAAGGGGCGTCGGACCGACGGTGACGGAGTCGCCCTCGTGAAAGTCGCGGACGGACCCCTGCACGTGGATCTCGGCGCGGCAGAGTTCGGGGTGGTGGACGCTGGAGAGGTCGATCCCGTCGACGTTGACCCCGGTCACTTCCTCGCCCCCGTGGTAGATGGGGACGTCCGCGGGCTCGTCCATGCGCTGGATGTCGAGCGCCTCGTACGCGTTCGAGGTGGGCTTGTACCCCCCTTTCGGCCCCGGTACGCCCTCGACCAACTGGAGGGCCTTCAGACTCTGCATCTGGTTGCGGATCGTCCCCGGATTGCGGTCGACCTCCTCGGCGATCGCCTCGCCTTTGACGGCGTCCTCCTGTTCCCCGTACAGGTTGATGAGGGCCGAGAGGATGCTTTTCTGACTCGATGTGAGCTCGATCGATGACATGGTCGCGAATAGATGGCGACCCCGCTTAAATGCGATGGAAGCTTCTTATAAATGATCGTGCGGTTTCTCAGGATCCGCTGAGGCGACGGAGTCGAACGTACGCGACCGGGCTGGAGAGCGCGACCACGGCGCCGACCCCGATCAGCGCGAGACCGAGGTCACCGACGAAAAAGGCGAGTCCGGCACCGACGAGCCCGATCACGGCGCCGGTGAACGCGACGGCTATCATGGCACCGATCGGTTCGAGGTCGGCCGGATCGAAGTCGCCTTCGGAGCCGCTCATACCAGTCGTTGGCGTCCAACCGTGAAAACCTCACGCGATCCTCCGCGAGCGCGACGGGACCCCGATCATTCAAGCGTCGCCGGGGCGCTCTCTCGGACATGACCACAGTCAGGATCATCGGCGCGCCGACCGACTACGGGGCGAACCGACGCGGCGTGGACATGGGACCCTCAGCAATCCGCTACGCCGGGCTGGCCGACCAGCTCTCGGGCGCGGGCGTCGAGGCCGTCGACGCGGGCGACCTCGCGGTCCCCCGCGCAGAGGAGCGCGACCCGGACGCGGAGCCCCCGCGCGACGGGGACGCGAAGTTCCTCCGCGAGACGGCCGACGTCTGTCGCCGGCTCGCGGACGAGGTCGGCGAGACGCTCGCGGCGGGGGACGTGCCCCTCGCGCTCGGCGGGGACCACTCGATCGCCATCGGCTCGCTCTCCGGGTCCGCGCGCGACGCGGACATCGGCGCGGTGTGGTTCGACGCCCACGCCGACCTCAACACCCCCGCGACGACGCCCTCCGGGAACGTCCACGGGATGCCGCTCGCGGCCGCGCTCGGGCTCGGCGAGTTCGCGGGGTCCGACTGGGCGAACGCGCCCGGACTCGACCCGGAGAACGTCGCGCTGGTCGGGCTCCGCTCCGTCGACGACGCGGAGGTCGAGGTGATCCGCGACCACGGCTTCGCGGCGTACACGATGTCCGACATCGACGAGCGCGGGATCACGGACGTGACCGAGGAGGCGATGGCCGAGGCGTCCGCCGGCGTCGACGGCGTTCACGTCAGCCTCGACCTCGACTGGCTCGACCCCAAGGAGGCGCCCGGCGTCGGCACCCCGGTCCGCGGGGGGGTCACCTATCGGGAGGCGCACAGCGCGATGGAGGTCGTCGCCGAGAGCGACGCCGTCCGGTCAATGGAGCTCGTCGAGGTGAACCCGACGCTGGACCAGCACAACGAGACCGCGGAGCTCGCGACGGAGCTGGCCGCGAGCGCGTTCGGAAAGCGGGTGCTTTGAGGCCGGGGCGACGCGGTCGGGCGAGACGGGTCCGTCAGGGGCTTCGGTCCAACTGGTCGACGACTCGCTGGAGGTTCGCCTCGCGCTCGATCTCGCGCTTGATCTCCTCGCGGCGGCGGACCGCCGCGGAGTCGGCGTCGTACGCGCGCACGAACTCGGCGCGTGTGTGCTCGTCGAACGCGTGCCGGATCGCGAAGTACCCGTCCGGGACGATCGTGCCGCACACCTTACACTCGTGGCGCTGGTGGCCGTTCGTCTGGTGGACGATGGCCGACTCCACGTCGTCGAAGCCGGCGTCGCAGCCGTCGATTCCGCACGTCCAGCGGGGCATGTCACCCTCTCTCCGCCCCGAGGGATTAACGGTTTCCCCCGCCGGCCGCCGCTCGGATCTCCCCGCGACCTCCCGTGACCGGCAGGGGTGGGAGCGGACTCGCCGTCGAACGATACGCCTTTGCTCGGCCACGAAGAACGTCCGCCCGTGACTCGATCGAGAACGCGCGTCGACGCCCACGTGAAGGTGCTCGACGACGACGTCGTGGCCCTCGCGAAGGAACGGGGGATCGACGCACTCGTGTACGCCCCGCACTTCACCCGCCTGCCGACGATCCGGAAACGCGCGGCTCGGTTCTCCGACGACGACTTGACAGTGATCCCCGCCCGCGAGGTGTTCACCGGCGACTGGGGGAACCGCCGGCACATCCTCGTTCTCGGCTTAGACGAGCCCGTCCCCGACTACATCACCTTCGAGGCGGCGATGGCCGAGGCCGACCGTCAAGACGCGGCCGTGCTCGCACCCCACCCGAGCTTCGCGACCATCTCGCTCACTCGACCGGAGATCGCGGCTCACGGCGCTCGGATCGACGCGGTCGAGACGTACAACACGAAGCTCCTTCCGCACCAGAACGCCCGGACGCGCCGGATCGCCGAGGCCACCGACCAGCCGGGGTTCGGCTCGTCGTACGCCCACCTCCCCGGCACCGTCGGCGAGGCGTGGACCGAGTTCGACGGCGCCCTCGACGGCGTCGACGCGGTCGTCGACGCCTTCCGCGAGGCGCGGCCCCGAACCGTGATCCACCGTGGCGGGGCCGGCCACCAGCTCCGCGGGCTCGTGGAGTTCGCGCACCTCGCGTACGAGAACACGTGGGAGAAGCTCGACCGGCAGTTCCTCTCGGGCGACGAGCCGACCCTCCCGAGCAACGTCGCCTACGAGGGGCGGTTCAACGACGTGAGCGTCTACTCCGGGACGCTTTCGGACTACCGACCGAACTAGGCCACGGTCGCAGTCTCGGCGAGTGCTCGCGCCCTCCGTCCCCTCAGATACCGATCCCCGCGGCCGCCTCCGAGGCGAGCGCGGAGACGTCCAGATCGAGGGTCACGACGTAGGTGTGGATCGCCCAGAAGACCGCCAGTTCCACCGCGGTGACGATCACGGTGACGAGATCCGCGTACTTGCTGCTCGTCGTCACGCCGGTCGGCATCCCGTACTCGCGGTCGGACAGCGGGTGGAACAGCGCGATGCCGCGGCGGCTCCCGACCACGTCGAGGACGTAGTGGGTCAACACGCCGATCCAGACGTACTGGAGGTTGCCGAACACGATCGGGTACGCGAGGAAGACCCCGAGCACCGGGAGGCTGTGGAGCGTCTTCCGGTGGCGGCCGAAGGCGGTGTCGACGTCGGGGAACAGCGCCCCCAACACGATCGGGACGGTGATCTCGGCGATCGTCCGCACGGTGGCCGCGCTGAGGCTGGGCTCGATGACGAAGCCGAGCCCGAGCCCGAGCAGTAGGCCGTTGAGAACGTGACCCCGTTTGTTCATACCTCGGGGTGGCCGGGACCGTAAGTGAAACCACCGACTCGGGTCGATCGACGAACGGGATCGGCGGGCGCGATCGGCGAATGAGGACGGCGGGCGCGATCGGCGTAACGCGCGCAGGCGGCCAGCCGAAAGAGCCACGGCGCCCGCCGCCGAGCGACCGGCATGGAGTACGAGGAGCCGAAGTTCTTCCACGTGATGCAGTACGCGGCCGGGGCCGAAGGAGACGTCATCGACATGGTGAGCGGCAACCCCGACTGGGAGCCGCCGGCCGCGCTGCGGGAGGCGCTCCGCGAGTACGCAGACCTCCCGCCGGACGCCTTCCAGTACCCGCCGAGCGAGGGGCTGCTGGAGCTCCGCGAGGCGATCGCCGAGCGCCGGAACGTCGACCCCGACCGCGTGGTGGTCACGAACGGGACCGGTGAGGCGAACTACCTCGCGATGGCCCGCGCGTTCGAGCGCGACGCGGGCGACGAGGCGCTGCTGATGGATCCGGTGTACCCGTACTACCCCGGCAAGGTGGACATGCTCGGCGGGGAGTCGACGCTCGTCCCGACCGCGCGCGACGGGGGCCTCGACGTCGACGCGATCCGGGAGGCCGCGAGCGAGGACACCGCGCTCGTCGTCTTGAACACGCCGAACAACCCGACCGGCGCCGTCTACGACCTCGACGCGCTCCGCGAGGCCGTCGCGGTCGCGGAGTCGGTCGACGCCCTCGTGATGGTCGACGAGGTGTACGACCACTTCGACCTGACCGGCGGGTTCGAGTCGGCGCTGACGCTGGAGTCGGACCGGCTGATCGCCACCAGCGGGTTCTCGAAGTCGATGGCGATCACCGGACTCCGGGTCGGGTACGGCGTCTTCCCAGAGGAACACGTCGGCGACGCCAAGACCCGACACATGCTCGTGAACGTCACCGGGGCGCGCCCCTCGCAGTACGCGGTCCACCACGCGCTCGCGGAGACGCCCTCCGACTACTACGCGGAGGCCCGCGACCTGCTCGCCGACCGCGTCGACGCCTTCACCGACGCCCTCGACGCCGCGGGCGCGGAGTACACCCGCCCGGAGGGGGCGTTCTACGTGCTCGCCCGCTTCGACGATTTCCCCGGCACGATGGCGAACGTCAAGCGTCTCGTCGACGAGGCGGGCGTCGCCGGGATGCCGGGCGACGCGTTCGGCACCGCCCGCGACGAGTGGATCCGGTTCGCCCTGGTAACGCCTCGGACCGCCGAGGCCGCCGAGCGCCTCGCCGACTACTTCGGGGACTGAACCCCCGGCTCGCAATGAGCGACGGCTCTCGATAGCCGATCGGCCGGACCGCCGTATACGTCGTCTACCCGAAGTTCTCGACCTTCGCGGCGTCGGCGTCGCCGCCGGCGGCCTGGACGGCGGCCTCGGCGTCGGCGACGAGGTCGGCGAAGCCGTACACGAAGACGGTCTCGCCTTTGTCGCCCGTCAGCGCCTCCGCGACCGCGCTGTCGAGGTCCTCGTCGGCGTCGAGGAGGGTGACCGCGGCGCCGCGCTCCTCCAGCGCGTCCAGCCGGTCCGAATGCGACACGTCGTCGTCGCGGTAGACGACCGCGGCCTCGGCGCCCTCGTCGAGCGCGCGCTCGGCGATGGCGACCGCCGGACCGACGCCGGGACCGCCCGCGATGACCACCGCACGCGGCTCGCCGTCGTAGTGCTGGTCGCCGAACGGGCCGGAGAGCGTCATCTCCGTACCGGCCTCGGCGTCGGCGAGGAACGCGGAGAAGTCGCCGCCCTCCTCGGGATCGATCCCGACCGTGACCTCGAAGGTGTCGCCGACCGTCGGCGACGAGAGGGTGTAGAACCGAGCGACCGACTCGCCGTCGATCTCGGTGCCGAGCTTGACGAACTGTCCGGGCTCGGCGGCGAACCCGTCTGGCGCGTCGAACCGGAGGGCGTACGTGTCGCGGCCGACCGTCTCGACCGATCTGACCGTCGCTGTCGTGTCCATGCCTCCGGTCCGGTCGGGAGACAGAAACGTGTTCCCGTCGCCGTCGGTGCTGCCCGCACCGCAAGCCGACGGTGAAAAACGCCGCCGTCGCGGATGTCACCGGGGGCCACCGCGGACGTGATCGGGAGCCGCCGCGACCGTCGGGGGCTTCACCGGACACCAACCCGTCCGCTCCCCCTCGACGACCGTCGAACTCCCTCAAAAACACGAGGGTCGATCGTTAGGAATATGGAAAACGATCGTCCAATAACGATCCATATATCGGGATGTAGTGCCCCTCACAACCGTCAATATTCGCGAGATAATAAACGAACGTTCAGAAATGGGTGGATGGCTCCTTCCAGAAGTCTTTTGATGAGTCCGGCGAAATCCCCCGTATAGCATGCCTGCGGACTTCAACTGGGCCGTCGGCGGTGAGGCCGGCGACGGCATCGACTCGACCGGGAAGATCTTCGCGCAAGCGCTCTCTCGGGCGGGTCGACACGTGTTCACGTCGAAGGACTTCGCCTCGCGGATCCGAGGCGGTTACACCGCCTACAAGGTGCGAACCTCCGTCGACAAGGTACAGAGCGTCGTCGATCGCCTGGACGTCCTCATCGCGCTGACGCCCCGGACCATCGAGGAGAACCTCGAGGAGCTCCACGAGGGGTCGGTGATCATCTACGACGGCGAGCGGACCACGATGCAGGACGTCGAGATCCCGGAGGGGATGATCGGGATCGACGTCCCGCTCAAGCGGCTCGCAGAGGAGGCCGGCGGGGCGATCATGCGGAACGTCGTCGCGCTCGGCGCGGCCTGCGAGGTCGCCGAGTTCCCCATCGAGAACCTCGACTCCGCGCTGGAGAAGCGCTTCTCGGACAAGGGCCAGAAGCTCGTCGACAACAACAAGGAGGCCGCCCGCGCCGGGCGGTCGTACGTCGCCGACGAGTACGACCACGAGTTCGACTACGACTTGGAGACCACCGACGAGGACTACGTCCTCCTCAACGGCGACGAGGCCATCGGCATGGGCGCCATCGCGGCCGGCTGCCGCTTCTACGCCGGCTACCCGATCACGCCCGCGACCGACGTGATGACGTACCTCACCGGTCGTATCGAGCGGTACGGCGGCCACGTCGTGCAGGCGGAAGACGAGCTGTCCGCGATCAACATGGCGCTCGGCGCCGCCCGCGGGGGCGCGCGGTCGATGACCGCCACGTCCGGTCCCGGGATCGACCTGATGACGGAGACGTTCGGGCTCATCGCGACCTCGGAGACGCCGCTCGTCATCTGTAACGTGATGCGCTCCGGGCCGTCGACCGGGATGCCGACGAAACAGGAACAGGGCGACTTAAATCAGATGCTGTACGGCGGCCACGGCGAGGTCCCCCGGTTCGTGCTCGCGCCGACGACGATCGCGGAGTGCTTCTGGAAGACGGTCGAGGCGTTCAACCTCGCCGAGAAGTACCAGCTTCCGGTCTACCTCACCGCCGACCTCTCGATGGCGGTCACCGAGCAGACGTTCACGCCGGACACCTTCGACATGGACGAGGTGGAGGTCGACCGCGGCAACGTCGTCGACGAGACGACGATCGACGATCACATGAGCGAGTCGGGCGGCTTCCAGCCCCACGAGATCACCGACGACGGGATCTCGCCGCGGGCGTTCCCCGGCACCGCCGACGGCGCGCACATGTCCACCGGGCTCGAACACGACGAGCAGGGGCGCCGGACCGAGGACACGGAGATGCGCGTCGATCAGGTCGACAAGCGCAACCGGAAGGTCGAGACGGCCCGCGACCGAGAGGACTGGAGCCCGCGGGAGTTCGGCGACGCGGACGCCGACACGCTCGTGATCTCGTGGGGGTCGAACGAGGGCGCGCTCGCCGAGGCGGTCGAGTTCCTCGCGGACGACGGCCTCGACGTGCGGGTGCTCTCGGTCCCGTACATCTTCCCGCGGCCGGATCTGACCGAAGACGTCGAGGCGGCGGAGAACGTCGTCGTCGTGGAGTGTAACGAGCAGGGGCAGTTCGCGGACCTGGTCGAACACGACGTGTTAGAGCGCGTCGATCGGGTGAACAAGTACAACGGCGTGCGATTCAAGGCGGACGAACTCGCAGACGACATCAAGGCGACCCTCGCGGAGGGGGTGGAGGCGTAACCAATGAGCTCAGACATTCGATTCACCGACTTCAAGTCCGACAAGCAGCCGACGTGGTGTCCGGGATGCGGCGACTTCGGCACCATGAACGGGATGATGAAGGCGCTGGCGGAGACGGGCAACGACCCCGACAACACCTTCGTCGTCGCCGGGATCGGCTGTTCCGGCAAGATCGGCACGTACATGCACAGCTACGCGCTCCACGGCGTTCACGGACGCGCGCTCCCGGTCGGGACCGGCGTCAAGATGGCCCGTCCCGACATCGAAGTGATGGTCGCCGGCGGCGACGGCGACGGCTACTCCATCGGCGCGGGCCACTTCGTCCACGCCGTCCGGCGGAACGTCGACATGACGTACGTCGTGATGGACAACCGCATCTACGGGCTGACGAAGGGGCAGGCCTCGCCCACCTCGCGCGAGGACTTCGAGACCTCGACGAGCCCCGAGGGCCCCAAACAGCCCCCGGTGAACCCGCACGCGCTGGCGCTGGCGTCGGGCGCGACGTTCATCGCGCAGTCGTTCTCCTCGGACGCGCTCCGCCACCAAGAGATCATCCAGAAGGCGGTCGAACACGACGGGTTCGGCTTCGTGAACGTCTACTCGCCGTGCGTCACGTTCAACGACGTTGACACCTACGACTACTTCCGCGACTCGCTGGTCGACCTGAAGGAGACGGACCACGACCCCAGCGACAAGCAGGCCGCCAAAGAGGTCATCTTCGACGACGACACGGAGCACCAGGGGATCATCTACCAGGACGAGGAGTCGGTGCCGTACCACGAGCGTCACGGCGTCGACGAGGACATGTCCGTCATCCCGGACGGCGCGCCCGAGGGCGCGACGGACCTCGTCCGAGAGTTCTACTGAACCGCCGGCGAGCACGCGGGAAATCCCTTCGCGGTATCCCCGTTTTCGGCCGACACCGTTTCTGATCGGGACCGCGATCCCCGTCAGAATTCCGACCTCATCGAACCGCCAAAATCTGCCGACCGAGCCGGGTTACGACCTGTTTGCGACCGGTTTCAGCAAGCCTAATTACGTGGGTCCGTATTCACGGGTATATGGTTGATCGCTACGACGTCGTGATCGCGGGTGCCGGACCGGCGGGCGCCCAGTGCGCTCGCGACCTGGCGACGCGAGGCTACGACGTCGTCGTTCTCGAAACGGAGTCGGAAGACGAGTTCCCCCGCCAGAGCAACAAATCGACCGCCGGGACGTTCCCGTCGATGATGTCCTCCTTCGGGGTCCCCGACGACGTGGTGATGTCGTACACCGACGACGTGGTGTTGGAGTCGCCCAACAGCCACTACAAGAGCTACCAGCCCGGCGCGGTGCTGGAGTTCGCCGAGTTCAAGCGGTTCCTCGTCGCGGACGGCCGTGAGAACGGCGCCGAGTACCGCTTCGACTCGCGGGTCTCGCGGCCGATCCTCGACGACGACGGCGTCATCGAGGGGGTGCGGTACAACGGCGACGAGGAGGTGTACGCCGAGGTGGTCGTCGACGCCACGGGTCCCGCGGCGCCGATCGCGAGCGCGCTCGACGTGGTCGACCTCGAACGCGAGAACCAGGCGATCGGCATCGAGTACGAGATGGAGGGCGTCGAGATGAACCACCCGGAGTACGCCGACCTCCGGCGGGCGATGATGCTCCGACTCGACCACGACATCGCGCCCGGCGGCTACTCGTGGATCTTCGCCACCGGCGAGGACACCGCGAAGGTCGGGCTCTGTTACATCCAGAACGACCGCCACCGCGAGTTCGCGCAGGAGAGCCAGACCGTCGACGGCTACCTCGACGCGTGGGTCGACCGCGACCCGCGTTTCGCCGACGCCGAGAAGATCGACGGGAAGATCCACCGCGGCTCGGCGCACATCCAGATGCCCGACGAGATGCACACCGACCGCTTCCTCGCGATCGGCGACACGGTCCCCTCTATCGACCCGCTGTGGGGCGAGGGGATCCACAAGGGGATGAAGTCGGCTCGCGCCGCCGCGGCCACCGTGGACCGGTGTCTCACCGACTCGGAGCGCCGCCTCGACGCCGAGAGCCTGGCCGTCTACGAGCGGCTCTGGCACCGCGACGTGGCCCCGCGGATGAAGTCGCGGCTGATGCTCACGCGGCTGCTGTACCTCGCCCCCAACGAGCGCTACGACCGGTTCATGCGCGACCTCCGACGGGCGGACGAGAACACGCTCGAGAAGGCGAACCGCGGGGAGAAGGCGTCGATGGCGAAGCTGCTCCACCTCGACGACGTCCCGCTCTTGGCGAAGTTCGCGCGCGAGCAGCTGTCGTAGCGGCGACCGCGTCGCAGCGACGACCACTTCGATTCTCGCCCTCCAGAACCGTTTTGTCCGGCGGTTGCGCACTACCGATCATGCTCGATTACGTGGGACTAGAGGCCGACCTCGGCGAAGAGGAGCGGCTGATCCGCGACGCGGCCCGGGAGTTCGTCGACGAGCGGGTGCGACCCGACATCGGCGACCACTTCCAGGCGGGGACGTTCCCGACGGACCTGATCGAGGAGATGGGCGAGATGGGGTTTTACGCGCCGAACCTCGACGGATACGGGCTGCCGAACGTCTCCGAGACGGCCTACGGAATCCTGATGCAGGAGCTGGAGGCGTGCGACTCGGGGCTCCGGTCGATGGCGAGCGTGCAGGGCGCCTTAGTGATGTACCCGATTCACGCCTACGGCAGCGACGAACAGAAGGAGCGGTGGCTGCCGGCGCTCGGCCAGGGCGAGGCGGTCGGCTGTTTCGGCCTGACGGAGCCGGACCACGGCTCGGACCCCGCGGGGATGGAGACGACGGCGCGGAAGGAGGGCGACGCCTACGTCCTCGACGGTTCGAAGACGTGGATCACGAACGCACCGATCGCCGACGTAGCGGTGGTCTGGGCGCGCGACGAGTCGGGAGCCGGATCGGTCGACGGGGAGGACGGCGCGGGGGCCGACGAGGCCCCCGTCCGCGGCTTCCTCGTCGAGACGGACCGCGACGGCGTGACCACGAACGAGATCGGCGACAAGCTCTCGCTGCGCGCCTCGATCACCGGCGAGATCAGTTTACAGGGCGCCCGCGTCCCCGAGGAGAACGTCCTGCCCGGCGTCTCCGGGATGAAGGGGCCGCTCTCGTGTCTCACGCAGGCCCGCTACGGGATCGCGTGGGGCGCGGTGGGGGCGGCGCGGGACTGCTTCGAACAGGCGCGCGAATACGCGCTCGACCGCGACCAGTTCGGCGGGCCGATCGCCCGGTTCCAGCTCCAACAGGAGAAGCTCGCGGAGATGGCCACCCAGATCACCACCGCCCAGCTGCTCGCGTACCGGCTCGCGGAGCTGAAGGAGCGCGGCGACCTCACCCCCCAGCACGTCTCGATGGCGAAGCGGAACAACGTCCGCACGGCGCGCGACCAGTCGCGGGTCGCCCGGGAGATGCTCGGCGGCAACGGGATCACGACCGACTACTCGCCGATGCGCCACATGGCGAACATGGAGACGGTGTACACCTACGAGGGCACCCACGACATCCACACGCTCGTGCTCGGCGAGGACCTGACCGGTATCGCGGCGTACGAGTAGCGGGGATCGAGGGGCGCGATCTGCGGGCCGTCGCCGGCCGGATATCGACGAAACCCGCCGGTTTAATGCGACGTAGCCAGTGTTTTGAAACCAAGAGCCGTGATGGACGATGGATGACGTGGAACTGTCCGAGGGCGACGCCCTGCGCCGGATGTACCGGATCACCGCGGAGCAGGAGCGGTCGTTCGAGAGCAAGCTCCCGGACCTCCTCGACCTGGGCTGCGTGTATCTCGGCGTCGAGACCGGCTTTCTGACCGAGATCGACGACGATACCCAGCACATCGTGGCGGCGAGCGGCGACCACGAACTGCTCCAACCGGGGCGGAGCTGCCCGCTGTCGAAGGCGTACTGCAGGAAGACGGTCGACGTCGACGGCGCGTTGACGGTCCAGCACGCGCGCGTCGAGGGGTGGGAAGACGACGCCGCCTACGAGGAGTTCGGGCTGGAGACGTACATCGGCGCCAAGGTCGTCGTCAACCGCGAGGTGTACGGTACCTTCTGTTTCGCGGACGCGGAGGCGCGCGACCGTCCCTTCTCCGAGGACGAGGAGACGTTCGTGGAGCTGATGGCTCAGTGGGTGAGCTACGAGATATTTCAGAAGCAGGCCACCGAGCGGATACAGCAACAGCGCGACCAGTTAGAGGAGTTCACCCGCGTCGTCTCCCACGACATCCGGAACCCGCTCGGGATCGTCGACGGCTACCTCGACATGGCCGAACGGACCGGCGACCCCGAGCACTTCCAGCGGTGCCGCGACGCGATAGATCGGATGGAGTCGCTGATCGACGACCTGCTGTTCCTCACCCGCGAGGGACAGACGATCGGCGGCCGCGAGGAGATCCGGATCGACGAGCTCGCCCGGGAGTGCTGGTCGTTCGTGAACGCGGCCGACGCGACGCTGGAGGTCGACACCGACCGCGTCGTCCTCGGCGACTGGAGCCGCCTCCAGCAGGTGTTCGAGAACCTGTTCCGGAACGCGCTCGAACACGGGGGCGAGGAAGTGACGATCCGCGTCGGCGATCTGGACGACGGCGACGGCGTCTACGTCGAGGACGACGGCGCGGGGATCCCCGAAGACGAGCGCGACCAGGTGTTTGTCGACGGGTTCACCACCGGCGAGTCCGGGACCGGACTCGGACTGACGATCATCCAACAGGTCGTTTCGGCGCACGGTTGGGAGGTGTCCGTCACCGAGAGCGACGCGGGCGGTGCCCGCTTCGAGATCCGCGGGATGGAGCCGGTCGAGGAGTGATCGACCGCGGGCACACCGGTGCCGATCGCCTCAGTCGTGGCGGAAGCAGCGCGAGCCCGTAAAGGCCATCGCCATGTCGTGTTCGTCGGCCGCGGCGATCACGTCCTCGTCGTTGACGGAGCCGCCGGGCTGGATAACGGCCTCGATGCCGGCCTCGGCCGCCTCCTCGATCGCGTCCGGGAAGGGGAAGAAGGCGTCCGAGGCCATCACCGCGCCCTCGGCGGACTTCCCGTCGGCGTCCTTCTCCGCCTTCATCGCCGCGAGCGTGACGGCGTCGACGCGGGACACCTGTCCCATCCCGACGCCGACCGTCTCCGTCCCGGTCGCGAACAGGATGCCGTTCGATTTCACGTGTTTGAGCGTCTTCCACGCGAACAGCATCGTCTCCAGCTGCTCGTCGGTGGGTTCGCGCTCGGTGACCACGTCGAGGTCGGCGGCGGTCGGCGACTGGCGGTCCCGCTCCTGCACGAGTCGCCCGCCGACGACCGGCTTCTCGGTGAACCGCTCGGAGAAGCGGTCGTCGCCCTCGCCGAGGGGCCCCACGTCGAGCACGCGGAGGTTCTTCTTCTCTCGGAGCACGTCGAGCGCGCTGTCGGTGTAGCCGGGCGCGACGACGACCTCCTTGAAGGAGTCGACGACGGCGTCGGCGGTGTCGGCGTCGCACTCGCGGTTCAGCGCGACGATGCCGCCGAACGCGGACTTCGCGTCGGTGCGGAGCGCGCGGTCGTACGCGTCCGCGAGCGCGTCGCTGGTCGCGCAGCCGGCCGGGTTCGTGTGCTTGATCACGGCGGCGGCGGGATCGTCGAACTCCTTGACGAGGTTCAACGCGGCGTCGGCGTCGTTGTAGTTGTTGTACCCCATCCCCTTCGCGCCGGGGTTCAGCTGTGGCGCGTCGACGACGCTCGCCTCCTCGCAGCCGTCGTCGACGTAGAGCGCGGCGTCCTGATGGGGGTTCTCCCCGTACCGCAGCGTGTCGGCGCGCTCCTCGGAGACGAACCGGCGCTCGGGGAAGTCGCCGCCGGCGTCGCCGTCGACGGTCACGCTCACGGGCGCGTCGTCGTCGTCGCGCTCGACCGTCACCCGACCTTCCGCGAACCACCGCACCGCCCGCGGGTACGCGGTGAACTCGGCGTCGTGAAGCACACGGTCCTTCAGCGCGTCGGCGTCGTCGCCCTCGTAGACGGGCACCGGCTCCTGCGTGACGATCGGGCCGGCGTCGACCTCCTCGGTGGCGACGTGGACGGTACAGCCGGTCGTGCGGACGCCGGCGTCGATCACCTGCTCGTGGGCGTCCGCGCCGGGGAACGCGGGTAACAGCGAGGGGTGGACGTTCAGCGTCGTGGGGGTCGCGTCGAGGAACTCGTCGGTGAGCACGCGCATGTAGCCGTCCAGACAGACCAGATCGAAGTCGTACCCCGCCAGTCGGTCCAAGATCCGTCGCTCGTGCGACTCGCGCGACTCGTCCGCCTCGCGCTCGACGACCTCGGTGGGGATCCGCCGCTCCGTGGCGGCCTCCAGCACGGGCGCCTGTTCGCGGTTGGTCAGGACGACCGACAGCTCCGCGCCCCCCGGCGCGGCGTCGGCGATGTGTCTGAGGTTCCGCCCCCGGTTGCTCGCGAGTCCGGCGATCTTCATACGCGAGTGGTCCGACCGATCGCGTATATCGATTGCGGTCCGGACCGGTGGTGTATCCACGTTTGCGGATATCTCTCGGCTGTGTTCCCGGCAGAGATCGAAAACGGATCCACGTCCGTGCGATTCCCCATCGACACGCTTTTGCTGGCTCCGGCGGCAGTCGCGGACATGACCGACGACTCCACGCCGACGGCCGACGACTCCACGCCGACGGCCGACGAACCGATCCCCGGGCTGTCGCGCTCGGACCCGCTCGCGGCGGTGTCCCCGCTCGACGGGCGGTACGCCTCCCGGACCGCGCCGCTGTCGCCGTACGCGAGCGAGGCCGCGCTCATGCGCGCCCGGGCCCGCGTCGAGGTCGAGTACCTGATCGAACTCGCCGCGCTCGACGCGACGCCGATCGCGATCGACGAGGCGGCCGAAGAGGCCCTCAGAGCGGTCTACGACGACTTTTCCGTCGAGGACGCTCGCCTGATCAAGGCGCTGGAGGTCGAGGGCGCCGAGGGGTACGACGCGACCAACCACGACGTGAAGGCGGTCGAGTACTTCCTGCGGGTCCGGCTCGACGAGTTCGAGGAGTCCGGCGCTATCGCCGACAGCGAGGCGCTGTACCCGTGGATCCACTTCGGGCTCACGAGCGAGGACGTGAACAACCTCGCGCACCGCCTCCTGGTGAAGCGGGCGGTGAGCGAGGCGGTCGTGCCCGCGATCCGCGAGGTCCGGGACGCGCTCGCCGACCTCGCGCGAGAGCACCGGGACACCCCCATGCTGGCCCGCACCCACGGCCAGCCGGCGACGCCGACGACGTTCGGTAAGGAGATGGCCGTGTACGCCTCGCGGCTCGGCCGCGCGCTCGGTCGGGTCGTCGTCGCGAACGGCGACCTCTCCGGGAAGCTCGCGGGCGCCTCGGGCACCTACGCCGCCCACGACGCCGCCTACCCCGAGGTCGACTGGCCCGCCTTCGCCGAGTCGTTCGTGCGCGGGCTCGACCTCGAACACACGCCGCTCGCGACGCAGGTGAACCCCTGCGACGATCTCGCGGCGCTGTTCGACGCGCTGCGCGGGGTCAACAACGTCCTCCTCGATCTGGACCTGGACGCGTGGCTGTACGTCTCCGACCGCTACCTCGGCCAGCGGACCGTCGAGGGCGAGACCGGCTCATCGACGATGCCGCACAAGGTGAACCCGATCGACTTCGAGAACAGCGAGGGGAACCTCTCGAAGGCGAACTCGGACCTCACCTTCCTCGCCGACTACGTGACGACCTCGCGGCTCCAGCGCGACCTCTCCGATTCGACCGTCAAGCGCAACGTGGGCGCCGCCTTGGCCCACTGCCTGATCGGCTACTCGAAGGCCGGCGACGGGCTCGAAACGGTGGTCCCGAACGAGACCGTCATGCGCGAGGAGCTAGAGGGGACCCCCGAGGTGATCGGCGAGGCCGTCCAGACGATCCTCCGGCGCGAGGGGGACACGGGCGCCTACGAGCGCGTGAAGGAGCTCACCCGCGGGAAGCGCGTCACCCTCGACGACTTCCGCGACCTCTTCGACGACCTCGACGTCGACGAGGGCGTCCGCGAGGAGCTGAAGGCGCTGACTCCGGCGAGCTACGTCGGCGTCGCCGACGACCTGGTCGACGAGATCGACGAGTAGCGCCACAAGAGGTTTAGTCGTCGCGGGAGCAGGTGACGACGATGCCCTCCGACGACAGCGAGACGGAGTACTCCGTCTTCGACGACGACCGGACCGACGAACGGACCGACGACCGCGACCGCGCGACCGACGATCGGGGTCGCTCGGCTGACACGCGCGACCGCGCGACTGACGACCGTCCCGACTCGATCGCCGCCGGCGACGGCCACGGCTGTCCGAAATGCGGCGGCGAGGAGACCGAGACGGACGAGATTGCCACGAGCGGCACCGGCCTCACCAAGATGTTCGACGTACAGAACCGCCGATTCACGGTGGTCTCGTGCGCTGACTGCGGCTACTCGGAGCTGTACAAGGGGCGCTCGACCGGCGACGCGATCGACTTCTTCATCGGGTAGGCGATCGCGGCGCGGCGCGTCGGGGTGACCCGTTTCTCCACCTCCCGCCCCGTCGATTGCGACCGATTTATGTCGGCGGGGAGAAACGTTACGGTCGCGCATGGTCTCCCTCCGCTCGCTCTCGACCCTCCCGGTCGTCGGCGTCCTCGTCGACGGCCGAACGTACAGACACCTGTTGTACCTCCTGCTCGCGATCCCGCTCGGGTTCGTCTACTCGATGCTGTTCTCGTTCGGGTTCGCGTTCGGACTCCTGCTCTCGGTGGTGCTCGTCGGGCTCGTCATCCTCGTCGCGACCCTCCTCGGCGCCCGCATCGCCGCCGGCTTCGAGCGCTGGCTCGCCAACCGGCTGTTGGGCACGGACCTCGACCGATACGACGACGTGCCCGACGACGCGGACGGCGCGATCGCGGGGGTCCGGAAGTACGTCGACGCGGCGTCGACGTGGCGGGGCGTCGGCTTCCTCTCGCTGAAGTTCTTCGTCACCGCCCTCGCGTTCGTCCCGCTGTTCGCGCTCGCGAACGGTATCCCGCTGGTTCTCGCCCCGCTGCGGTACCCCTACGTGGCGAACTTCGGCGAGTCCAACGGGGAGCCGGTGACGTGGGCGATCGACACGCTCCCCGAGGCGCTGCTGGCGGTTCCGGTCGGAGTCGTCGCGGTGCTCGTGGCGCTGCACGTCACGAACATCGTCGCGTACGTCTGCCGACAGATGGCGACCGCGCTGCTCGGGAAACCGAGGGGGGACGAAGGGACGGCAGTTGACGATTCGGTGACGGTCGACGGCTCGACGACGACCGACGAGTCGACGGCGACTGACGGCGTGCCGGGAGATGGTGAACCGGCACACGAGGGGTCCGCCGAACCTACACCTTCCGAACCTACACCACCCGAACCTGATGAGTTCGTCCCGGCGGACGCCGTCGAGCCGAAATCGGACAACGACACGGCCGGAGACGACGCGCCGACTCGGGATAGAGACGGCTCCTGACCCGTCCGCGATCGCGGTGCGCTCGACCCCCGGAGCGCTTATTCTCGTGCGACCGTCAGGAGTGGTATGGCTCCGACGCTCGTCGCCGCCGCCGTCGGCGCGCTGCTGGCGGCCGCCCTGCTCGGCGCCGCGTTCGACCGGCGGGCGGTCGCGGTCGTCGTCGCGGCCGCGATCGCCCCCGACCTCGACGCGGTCGCGAGCCTCGTCGTTCCGGGGGCGACGAACGCGCTTCTCCACGCCCTCTGGCTCCCCCTGTTCGCGGCGGCGGCGCTCCACTGGGACACCGCCGTGCGCGGGGAGTCCCGGCTCCGCGCCCGGTTCGGGTGGCGCGGGGCGCGGGTCGCGTGGGTGGCGCTCGCGGCGTTCCTCGTCGCCGGAATCGGTTCTGACCTGTTCGGGTCGGCGGGGGCGAACCTGCTGTACCCCGTCCACGACGCCTACTACCGGATCGACGGGCGACTCGTGTTCTCGACGCAGGAGGGGATCGTCCAGACGTTCGTCGCGCTCGGCGCTGACGGCCAAAAAATCCTCCCGCTCGCGAGTCCGGGAACGACCGACTCGCACGCGATTCCGACCTTCGTGAACCCCGACGGGCGACCGGGGCTCTCGCTCGACGCCGACCGCGAGCTGTCGCTCGTCCGGAGCGGGTGGCAGCTGGTCGTCGTCGCGGCCGCGGCGGCGACACTCGCGGTCCGGTTCGGACGACGGGAGGTGACCGAGTAGTGCCCTCGACGGTCGTTCACGCCGGGTTCGCGCTGTTGCTCGCTGCGGCGTTGCTCGGAGACTACTACGACCGACGGGCGCTCGCGGCCCTCCTCGTCGTGCTGGTTCTCCCCGAGGTCGACAGCTTCCTCGGGCCGGTCATGCCCGGCGCTCACCGGACGGTCGGACACAACCTCGTCGTTCCCGCGATCGGCGCGCTCTGTCTGTACTACGACACCCGCGTTCGGAACCGATCGCTGGTCCGCGACCGGCTCTCCGACCGATGGGTCGCGGTCGCGTGGGTGGCGATCTTCGTCCACGTCTCCGCGCACGTCGCACTCGACTGTACCCACCTCGACGGGGTGAACCTCTTCTGGCCGCTTCGGGACCAGTTCCTCGCGCTCGACGGCGAGATCCTGCTCTCGACCGCCGACGGCTTCGTGCAGACCTTCGTCGACGTGCGGATCGACCCGGAGACGGGCGCGCGGAGCGTCGACGCCGGAGCGACGGGGTCGACCGAGACTGTCCACGTCAACAACCCGGTCGAGCCGCGGGACCCGGACGTCGTCACCGAGGAGCCGGTGGATCGACGGTTCCCGGTCGCGAACGGCGGCTGGCGCCTCTACCTGATCGGGCTAGGGCTCTTCGCGGTCGTCGCGAGGCGGGTGCAGGAGTCGGGGCCGGGGTCGGAGTGACCTCTTCGAACGCGAGCGTTGAGCGACGAGAACCGCGGCTGGCGTTTACGCGAACACGGCGGGGGACCGTCGGTCCCCGGAGCGCGGCGAGCGCGAAGCGCTCTCAGCGACTCGGCTCCGCGTTCCCGTCGGGGACCGGCGTCGGGAGCGCCCGGTGCGTCCGCGGCGGGACGAGGTAACTCCCCCACCGACGGACGCGGAGGTACTGGAGAATACCGTTGCTCTGCCGCGGACCGAGTCCGTACTGGCCGAACTCCTCGCCGAGCATCGCCTCGCGTGCGCGCCTGAACTCGCCGATGCCGCGCTGCAGCGAGACGAAGTGGACGCCGGCGATGTCGCCGTCGGTCGTGTTGACGTCTCGCCGAAGCAGCAGCGGTTCGCCGTCCTCGCGCGCCCGGGCCACTTTCTGAGCGTGCCCCACGGCACCGTCCTCGCGAGCGTGATCATGGATTTCGTCTACGACCCCCGCGACGCCGGTCGCGGTGCCGAGTTTCTCGCCGTACTCGCCGACCGCCTCGCGTTCGGCGTGCGCGGGGCTGAACATCCGTGCGACGCGGTGGGAGTGGTCGTTGTCCTCGAACCAGACCTCAAGGTCGAGCGCGATGGTCTCGAAGTGCTGGGTCGCCCCGCCGGCGAACGGGCCCTCCCGAATCGTCACCCGGTCCTCGGTCGCCTGATTCTCACGAAACCCCGAGCGAAAGCCCATGAAGAACGGTGCCTCCTCGGGGACGGGCTCCCCGTCGGGGATGCCGTCGAGGCCCTCCTGCCGGTCGGCGGGCATCCCGGGGCCGACGAACCCCGTCCGGCGGGTCGATCGATCGAACACCGAGTCGAGCGTCGCCGACAGCGACCGTCCGTTGAGCCGGTCACGCTCACCGAACAGCGCCTCTTCGACAGCGAGTATCGCGGCACCGTCGTCGCTCGCGAGATGAAGCAGCGCGTCGTCCGTGTCGACCGTCACCTGGCTCTCGACGGTGAGGGCGACGATCGGATCGGGAGCCGGCAGATCGACCGCGTCGGCGAGGGACGCCTCGAACCTGTCGAAGTACGCCGGCGTGTAGCCCAGCGTGAACAGGACCCCGTCGGCGCTGCGCTCGACCGCCCGTTCGACGTCGGCGAGCGCCGCGGCCACCGTCTCGCGCGCCGCGTCGTCCGGGTCGCTCGACAGCGCCAGCCCGAGGAAGACGTGGTGTTCGGGCGGCCGGACGTTACCGTCGTCATCGGTCGGCAACGACCCGTTCCACGCGTGCTGTCGGTCGGGAAGCGACGCGGGATTCGTCGCTCCCTCGGGAGCGTCCAGCGACGACTCCTCGCCGAGACAGGCCGACAGCGCGGCGCTCCCGCCGGTCGCCACCGCTGCGCGGACGAATGCCCGCCGCGAGAGCGGCGTCTCCCCGTCGTCGCGAGTCGCGCGACCGTTCGGTGGACACATCTGGATTCGATCTCAGTACCCCGACAGCGACAGCTGTGCGGTCGTGGTGAAGTTCGTCGTCCCCGCGGGGTGAGGCATCTGGTTGGTCGCGCCGATCATCAGCAGCCAGACGATGACGCGCTCGCCCTGGATGGAGTCGCCGTCGACGTACTGCGCCGGGTGGTAGAGCTCCGACGGCGTCTCCTCGTCTTCGAGCCGCTGTGCGGTGGCGTCGCCGGGACCGATCTCGCTCTCGTCGCGCTGAACCACGACGAGTTCCATGTCGCCGTCGAGGGGAACGTCGACCGTCTCCGAGCCGTCGGGGTTGCCGAACCGGGCGATCATCCCTCGTTCGCCCTCGACGTAGAACTCCTCTTCGGGCGTCGTCCACTCGTCGCCGTCGAACAGTTCGACTTCGACGCCGTCCTCCGTGCCGGGCGTGATATCGATCGCCTGCGTCGAGGTGTAATGTTGAACCACCGGTTCCTCGTAGTTTCCGTCCTCCCCGTACGTGTCGTCGTTCGCCTGCACCTTGTTAACGAACTGGTTGACGAACCCCGGACCGGTCCGACGGAACACCGGAGAGAACACGCCGTCGTCGTAGAACTCGTAGGCGATGTCGTAGTTGTACGGCCCGAACCGAACTCCCGAGTGGAAGTCGACGCTCTCCAGGCCGACCGCGCCGGTGTGGTAGTGGCTCTTGAGCTGGAACCCGCTCGGGGTGTCGCCGGTCGCCGGGAAGTCGAGTTTGCCGATCAGTCCCGGACCGCCGAAATCAGTACCGTGGACGTCCCAGAACATGAGGTCGCCGTTGAACACGGGTTCGTCGTCCGGGAAGTACCACTCGCGGGTGTTCCGTCCCTCGCGCGGAGGTAGGTAGTAGCCCGTGATGGTGATCGGCGTGTTCATCGCCTCGAAGACGGAGCTGCCCTCGTACGACCCCGAGATAGTCGCCCCCTGATACTCGGCGGGCGTCCACTCGATGGACCAGCTGTCCTGCTCGAACGACTCCTCGGGGGGTTCGATCCGGTGGTACCCCCCGTTGGCGGTGTAGTAGGGCCGCTGTGCCATCGGGACGTTCGGAACGGCGTCCAGAACCGACGCCTCGGCGGGTTCGATCGCCGCCGCTATCTCGTGCAGCGGGTACTCGACGGCGTCGTCGAGGACGACGACGTTGACGATCTCGGGTTCGTCCCCGGACCCGTCGATGAACGCGCTGATGATCCGCAGTTCGTCGCCGTCCTGTACGTACATCACGGCCGTCGCGCCGTTGCCGTGCTGCAGGTCGGCCTGACCGAGACCGGTGAACCCGCCGCCCGCGCTCTTCCACGACGGATACCAGCTCATCTCCGTCACGTCGCCGAACGCGTCCTGCACGGCGTCGGTCTCGTGGATCATCTGTCCGATCTCAATTTCGTCGGGACTCTGCGTCTTCGTCCAACTGACGTCCTCCGGATCGGTGATCTCTAGCGCGACGATCTCGTCGCGGTGACGGTCGATCAGCCCGTACACGGTCTGTCGATTCTCCGCCGTGATCTCGAACTCCGCTTCCTCGCCGTCCGGGAAGCCGCTCTCCTCGATGCTCAGATTCGTGGGGCCCTGGAGGCTAACCGTCTCCAAGTGGTTCGACAGCACCTCGTACACCTCGAAGCCGCCGATCCAGTCGCTGACGATCTCGTTGACATCCGGGTCGGACAGTAGCGTCTCGATGGCGCGCTGCTTTCGGTGTGCGTGTATCCGCTCGTAGTTTGCGTTGTCGAACTGGCGGGCGCCGACGTAGTCCGCGGTCTCCATCCTGACCTCCGGTATCTGGGCCGGCGACGGGTCGCTCGTCTCCGTGGCCGTCGCGGTGGCCGTTTCCCCATCGGTCGCTTCGCTCGCCTCCTGTTCCAAGCTCCCACAGCCGGCGAGCCCGGCGATGCCGCCGCTGAAGGCGGCCAACTTCAGGTAGTCGCGTCGTGGTATGTCTTCGTCGGACATGGCAATGCAGAGACTAATAGGAGGTTACATAAGGTTTGGCTTATGAATAATTTAAAGACATATATGGCATCATCTGTAGTAGATTTTTGTATATTAGTACACAGAATACGGTATATATGTAGAATATTAGTGTATTTGTCTTTTCTACGGGTAGTTCTGGATGTCGTTCCGAGATGCGGTCAACCTCGGTCGACTAGTAGGTCGACGGCACGGAAGCGTTCGGTACCGCGACGGTCGCGGCGCAGGCGGTGCCTCGCCGTCATTCGTGAGGTCCAGCCGGATCACGGTTGGCACTCTCTCTTGTCGAGAGCCGGACGCTGCTCGCGTTCACTCTCATCGATCGGAAGTCCACAGAACTCACAGCAGACCGGGTCGAGGGCCGTTTCCTCGGACGCGGTCATCGGTTCTCACCCCTTAGAGAACCGCACGACTGCGGCGACCCGCCTTCGGACCCCGCAACTAATCGTTTCTTCGAGGGGAGGGGTCCGGATCGGTATTTTGACGTTAACGCGCAGTAGAGTGTTTCTACTCCGAGTTTAAGAACAACCGGTATAACGGAGGAATCGGAGTGGACTCGCGGGGATTTGAACCCCGGGCCTTCCCCGTGCCAGGGGGATGATCTACCACTGATCTACGAGCCCTCGTACGCATCCATTCGTTCCCCGCTGGATATATTAAGGCCTTCGACTCGCCGACACCGGCGACACCGACTCCCACACGCGCTCAGATCCGGGCGGAATCGACGTACACGTCGAGGTCCACGTCGCGCGTCGAGTCCTCTAAGTCGCGCACGGCGCGCTCGACGACGCGCTCGGCCTCGCCTCTGATCAGGGGGATCGCCTTCTTCAACACCCAGTCGAACGAGACGAGCGTCGGGAGATCGAGCGCGTCCGAGCTGGCCGATCCCGGGTCGAACTCGACTTCGAGCGCGACCTCGCACGGGTTCGGGTCGTCGGTCGGGTCGGCGGCGTCCGTGCCGTCGTCGCTGTCGTCGGCAGTCGAGTCGGAATCACCCGCCGTCGCCGGCGTCACCCGCCAACACCCGCTGGCGTCGATATCCTTCGTGACCTCCCAGTCGATCCGCCCGGGCGGATCGACGCCCGTCACGCGCGAGTGGGCCGTGTAGGTGATCTTCCACCACGCGAACGTCAGCGCGTAGCGGGTGCCCGGCCCCCCCTCGCCCTCCAGCGTCCGCACCTCTCGGAGGTACTCCGAGTAGTCGGCGTACCGCGGGAAGTCGAGCAGGAACGCGTACACGTCCTCGGGGTCGGCGTACACCTCCGTGCTCACGACGAGTTCGTCCACGCAGGGAGGTTCGGGCGACGCTTATTAAACGGTCCGGCGGACAGACCATCGTCGGCGGACCGAGGCGATCAGCGAGCCGACAGCGACCGAGCGCTTCAGTCGTCGCTCGACGCCTGCTCTGTCGCGTCGGACGCGGATCCGGGAGCGGCAGCGGCGGGCTCCGGCGGCTCCTCGCGCACGTCGGCCCCCTTCCCCTCGGCGATGACCTCCGCGTAGGCGTCGGGGAAGACCCGTACGAAGTCGTCGAGCGCGGTCGTCCAGTCGTCGAGCAGCTCGGCCGCGCGGTCGCTGTCGGTGTAGGCGTGGTGGTTCTCGACGAGCCGGCGGAGCATGCGCTCGTCGGACTCTTCGAGGGTCTCCGAGACCGACACCATCCCGCGGTTCACGCGGTCGTCGAGCCGGTCGTCCGGGTCGTACACGTAGGCGACACCGCCGGACATCCCGGCCGCGAAGTTCCGGCCGGTGTCGCCGAGCACGGCGACGACGCCGCCGGTCATGTACTCGCAGCCGTGGTCGCCGACGCCCTCGACGACCGCCTTCACGCCGGAGTTGCGGACGCCGAACCGCTCGCCGGCGACGCCGTTGACGTAGACCTCGCCCGACGTCGCGCCGTACAGCCCGACGTTGCCGGCGACGACGTTCTCGGCGGGATCGTAGCCGGCCTCTTCGGGCGTGTTGATCACGATCCGACCGCCGGAGAGCCCCTTGCCGACGTAGTCGTTGGCGGCGCCGGACAGCTCCATGGTGATCCCGGACGCGAGGAACGCGCCGAAGCTCTGGCCCGCGTAGCCGTCGAACCGGCAGGTGACGGTGTCGTCCGGGAGCCCCTCGCCGCCGTGCTCGGAGACGACGCGGTTCGAGAGGGTCGCGCCGACCGCGCGGTCGACGTTCTCCACGTCGCGGGTGAGCGCGACGGGCGCGCCGTCCTCGATGGCCGGGCTCGCCTCCTCGATGAGGTCCCAGTCGAGGAGCTCGTCGATGCCGGAGTGTTCTTGCTCGCGGGTCTTCGTCCGGGCCTCGCCCGCGGGCTCGGCGATGACCGCCGACAGGTCGAGGTGTTGCGCCTTCTCGTGGTCAGTCTCGCGCTGGGAGAGGAGATCGGGACGGCCGATGAACTCCTCGACCTCGGTGTAGCCGAGCTCGGCCATGATCTCGCGGAGCTCCTGCGCGATGAACGTCATGTAGTTGATGACGTGGTCCGGCTGGCCGGGGAAGCGCTGGCGGAGGTCCTCGCGCTGGGTGGCGACGCCGACCGGACAGGTGTTCTCGTGGCACTGCCGGGCCATCACGCAGCCGGCGGTGACGAGCGAGGCGGTACCGAACACGTACTCCTCGGCGCCGAGCGCGGCGGCGACGGCCACGTCGCGGCCGGTCTTCATCCCCCCGTCGGCCGTCACGCGGATGCGGTCCCGCAGGCCGGTCGCGCGGAGCATCTGGTTCGCCTCGGCGAGCCCGAGCTCCCACGGGAGCCCCGCGTTCTTGATCGACGTCTTCGGCGACGCGCCGGTCCCGCCGTCGTGGCCGGAGACGTGGACCACGTCGGCGTTCGCCTTCGCGACGCCGGCCGCGATGGTGCCGATGCCGGCCTCGGACACCAGCTTCACGTTGACGTCGGCGTCCGGACTGGCGGCCTTCAGGTCGAAGATCAGCTGCTTGAGGTCCTCGATCGAGTAGATATCGTGTTGCGGCGGCGGCGAGATGAGCCCGACGCCCGGAGTCGAACACCGGACGTGCGCGATCATCTCGTTGACCTTCTTGCCGGGGAGGTGGCCGCCCTCGCCGGGCTTCGACCCCTGCGCCATCTTGATCTGCAGCTCGTCGGCGCTCGCGAGGTACTCGGAGGTGACGCCGAACCGCCCGGAGGCGACCTGCTTAACCGAACACTCCTTCTCGGTGCCGAACCGCTCCGGGGGCTCGCCGCCCTCGCCCGTGTTCGACTTCGCGCCGAGCCGGTTCATCGCGATCGCGTTGTTCTCGTGGGCCTCCGGCGAGATGCTCCCGAGGCTCATGGCGGCGGTCGAGAAGCGCTCGACGATCGACTCGACCGGTTCGACCTCATCGATCGGAACCGGGTCGCGGTCGGACTCGAACGAGAGGAGCCCCCGGAGCGTCTGAAGCTCCTCGGACTGGTCGTTGACGAGCTCCGCGAACTCCTGATACTGCTCGTAGTCGCCGCCGCGGACCGCCTGCTGGAGCGTGCCGACCGTCTGGGGGTTCCAGCCGTGCTTCACGCCCGACGACCGGTGTTCGTACTCGCCGATCGTCTCCAGTTCGGGGTCCGCGCCGAACGCCACCGCGTGGCGGGTCCGGAGGTCGTCTTCGATCTCCGCGATACCGATCCCCTCGGTGCGGATCTCGGTGCCCTCGAAGTACTCGGCGACGAAGTCGGAGTCGAGCCCGACGGCCTCGAAGATCTGCGCGCCCTGGTATGACTCCATCGTCGAGATGCCCATCTTCGCCATCGTCTTGAGGAGGCCGTCCTCCAGCGCGTGCCGGTAGGCGGCCAGCGCCTCCTCCTCGTCGGCGCCGTCGGGGCCGGCGACCACGTCGGCGATGGAGGCGTACGCGAGGTACGGGTCGATCGCGTCGGCGCCGTACCCGACGAGCGTCGCGACGTGGTGGACCTCGTGCGGCTCGCCGGACTCGACGACGAGCCCCGCGCGGTTGCGCAGCCCGTTGCGGACCAGGTGGTGGTGGACCGCGCCGGTCGCGAGCAGACTCGGCACCGCGAGCCGGTCCGGGCCGACCGCCCGGTCGGAGAGGATCACGGCGTCGGCGCCGTCCCGGATGGCGGTCGCGGCGTCCTCGCGGATCCGGTTCACGGCGTCGACCAGCGACCCGTCGCGGTCGTACGTCACGTCGACGGTCACGGAGGTGAACGGCGGCGTGCCAGGCTCGTCGTCCCCGGCGTCCGGCGTGCGTTCGCCCGGCCCGGGGAGGTCGCGCAGCGCGGCCGTCTCCGCGTCGGTGAGGATCGGGGCGTCGGAGACGATCTGCTCGGCGTGGTCGGGCGTCTCGTCAAGCAGGTTCCGCTGGTTCCCGATCCGGGTCTCCAGCGAGGTGACGAGCTCCTCGCGGATGTAGTCGATCGGCGGGTTCGACACCTGCGCGAACAGCTGCTTGAAGTAGGTGAACAGCGGCCGGTCGACGTCCGCGAGCACCGAGAGAGGGGTGTCGTCTCCCATCGAACCGACCGGGTCCTTCCCGTCTTTCGCCATCGGCTCGACGAGGTGGTTCAGCGAGTCGGTCGTGTAGCCGAACGCGGCCTGGTGGGCGCGCACGGTCGGCTCCGTGTCGCCGTCACCCGAGGCCGCGTCGGCGTCGTCGCCCGAACCGATTCCAGCGGCGACCCCCTCCTCCCCCACGATCTCGTCGAGGTCGACCTGTCGCTCGGACACCCACTCGCCGTACTTCTCGTCGGTGAGGTCCTCGAACACCTCGTCGTCGGGGACGATCCGGCCCTGCTCGGGGTCGGCGACGAAGATCTCCCCGGGTTGGAGTCGGCCGCGACGGGTCACCTCTTCCGGCTCGGTCGGGAGCGCGCCGACCTCGCTACCGACGACCAGTCGGTTGTCGTCGGTCACCTCGTACCGGCAGGGCCGGAGCCCGTTACGGTCGAGGACGCCCGCGACGCGGTCGCCGTCGAAGCCGATGACGAGGGCGGGGCCGTCCCACGGCTCGACGAGCGAGGCGTGGTAGTCGTAGAAGTCCGCCCGGGCCTGATCCATCAGCTCGTCGTCGCGGAACGCTTCCGGGATCAGCATCCGGAGGGTGTGCGGGAGGTCGCGACCGGCCTGTAAGAGGAGCTCGACCGCGTTGTCGACGCTCGCGGTGTCCGACTGGTTCGGGTCGTCGATCACCGGCTTGATCGTGTCGAGCTCCGCGCCGAACGCCGGGTGGTCCAGGTCGTTCTCGCGGGCGCGCATCCAGTTGACGTTCCCGCGGATCGTGTTGAACTCCCCGTTGTGGACGATGTTGCGGTAGGGGTGCGCGAGATGCCACGCGCCCAGCGTGTTCGTCGAGAACCGCGCGTGAACTAAGGCGACGTGGCTCGCGAAGCGGTCGTCGGTCAGGTCCGAGTAGTAGCCGGCGAGCTGCGACCCCTTCAGCAGGCCCTTGTACACGACGCGCTGGCGGTCGAGCGAGCAGACGTAGAACCGGCCGGCGCCGTCGACCTCCGACACCGCGTTCTCGATCTCGCGCCGCGCGGCGTACAGCGCGCGGTCGAAGCCGAGGACCTCCGGGTCGGCGTCGTCGGGGTCCGTCTCTTCGCTGGTGAACCGCTCGGCGAGGCCGGCGCCCTCGACCGGCGCGGCGAACAGCTGAGCCACCTCCGGCTCCGAGTCGAGCGCGGTCTCCCCGAGGTCCGCGTTGTCCGTCGGAACCGAGCGCCACTCCAGGACCTCCAGTCCGTACACGGAGAACACCTCCGCGATGACGTCGTGGATTTCGGCCTGCACGCTCGGTTCGGTCGGCATGAACACGGAGCCGACCGCGTACTCCTCGGGCAGGTCGGCGTCGACGACCTCGCGGAAGAACTCGTCGGGGCGCGCGACCATGATGCCGGCGCCGTCGCCGGTGTCCTCCTCAGCGCCCGTCGTCCCGCGGTGTTCGAGGTTTTCGAGCAGTTCGATGGCGTCGGTGACCGTCTCGTGGGCCGGATCGCCGTCGAGGTCGACGATCCCGCCGATCCCGCAGTTCGAACGCTCGTCCGTTACCGTTGCAAGCCCCCCACTGTGGCCCGAGAGATCCCGCTCCGATACCCCCCGGGTGTTACTACGTGGCTCGGTCATGGCACACACTCTAGATCCATCACTTAAAGGTATGACCCTGATAGGAGTAGGATCCATAGTACACACATTAGGGAATATAAGGTAATTATTCATCAGGGGGGTGTACCAACACCGATATCATTGTTCGATCAAAAGTATACGGAAGTGAGTAAATAAATAGATTTCTAGAGAAGATATTCGAGACGTAAGTTGATCAATACAGCACGTTACTTAGCGAACGTCAAATCGGGTGTTTAGGAGCATGCGAGGTGGGGTCACCCGTGGGTAAGAGGAGTTTCCGAAGCGGCGGGAGCGATAGGCGAGGATAGCAGAGCGCGCTCCCGCTCATCGAAGCCGCTGTCACTTACTCAGCGGGGTGAACGTCCCGTTGATGTCCCACTCGTGGATACAGTAGACGTCGCCGGGCTCTCCGTCGATCTGCCACCCGTCGGCGTCGTCGTCCCACCGCTCCTCGCGGCCGCACAGCTCGCACTCGCGCTCCCGTGGCGGGGTGATGGTGACACTCATACGCTCACGAAAGGCGCGGTCCAGCAAAAGGATACCGCCGTAGTGTCGCGATCCCGCGATCGAACGCAGCTCAGCGGACCCAGCGCCCCCGGGTCGCGGCCAGAAGCGTCACCGTGAGCGCCGCTAGCGACTGCAGCGGCCCGAATCCGGGGATATCTTCGGCGGTCGTCCGGATTGGCGCGTTCTCGTAGGTCGGCGTCGCCCGCTCCGAGCCCGCGGCGCCAGGTTCGGAGCTGCCGGTCTCGCCGCTCGCCCCCTCCGGACCGCCCCCGCTGTTCTCGGTGTCAGCCGTCCCGGTGTCAGCCGTCCCGGTGTCGACCTCCCCACTGTCGTCCGACCCGGTGCCGCCCCCGGGCGTTTCGGAGGATTCAGACGGCTCGATCCCTCCGACCGCTGCTGGAACCGACACGGCGATCGGCCTGTTCAAATGCGGAGTCCGCCGCTCGGCGTTCGGGGGAGTCCCGAACCCGGCCCCGCGGGCGGGGCCGATCCGATCACCGTTCCCGCCGCCTCCCGGCGCGCTCCCCCCGTTCGTCTCCTCCGGGCGATCGCCGCCGCTGGGATCGCCCGGAGTGGTGCCGTCCGCTCCGCCGCCGCCGACGCCGCCACCGCTGCCGCCACCGCTGACGCCGCCGTCGTTTTCGGTCCCGCCCCCGCTCCCGGCAACGGGACCTCCGGAGGCGCTCCGCTCCCGGGCGTCTCCCGTCGACCCGTCTCGATCTGCGCCGGCGAACGTCACCGTCGAGGTAACGCGGTGGCCGTCCGGCGGGTCCGACGCGACCTCGCGGAGGCGGTCGTCGGTGACGCGGAACTCGGCCGTGAACTCCTCGCCGGGCTCCGGCTCTCCGTCGGTCGGGAACGCGTCGGTCCCGTCGGCGACCACGTAGAGTCCGGTCCCGTCGACGTGGACGGTCGAGTCGCGCGGCGTCTCGCCGAGCGCATCGTCCCCTGTCAGTCCGCCCTCGCCCCCGGTCGATCGGACGCCGAATTCGAGCCCGTCGAAGCTATCGAGGCCGTCACCCGTCTCGGGCGTAGCGTTCCGCGCTGCTGGTAGCCCGGTCAACCCGGACGCGTTCACCGCGTAGACCACCGTGTCGTTCCCGTCGACTCCGTCCGACCGCGAGAGCGTCCCGCTCTCGATGGTGTCCCGCACCGCCGCGGCACTCCCGAGATCGGACCGTTTCGTCTCCGTTCCCGCGTAGGTAGTGAGCTCGTTCGTCGAGCGTCGCGTGAGCGTCATCGTCGCGTTGTCGCTCGTCGTGGCGATACCCTGTTCCGAACGGACCGCGATCTCGTAGGCGCCCGGTGAGAGCGTTCCGGTCCCTCCCGGCGTAGTGACTGACTCGATCGACGATCCTGGCCCCGCGACAGTGACACTCTCGTTCAGGGACCCATTCGCCGCCGCGTACGTGTTGAGGTCGACCGTCGTCTGACCTTTCTCCGGCGTTGCGAGCCTGATAGTTGCGGCTGTGGTGTTAGTACTCAAATTATTAATTCCAATAGTAGATGTATTGTATGTAGAGGTAAATTTAATAGGCAGAGTCTGGCCCGAGGATATAGCTCTAGTAGATACTGTTATATTTGACATAAGGTCTTTTTCTTTCAGAACAGTCACAGATTTGTTACTTGTTTCGCCTGTATTGATATCTATGAGGTTTATTTTGTATTCTCCCTTCTCAGATACATTTGATATTTTATAAGTAGTGCTTTGATTGTTGATTGCGAGTCTATTTCGGTTCATCTCTGCGTTTCCCTGAATAACAGCAGCAATATGTTGAGCGGTTCGGGAAGTTCTAAATTCACCAATTATACCATCTTTAACTGCTGTAGTAGGTACAACTGGGGATAAAGATGTATTAACCAGAGTGACTTGTGTTCCATTGACTCTTGTTTCTGATTTAATCTCGTATTCCTCTCCTGGTACTTTTGTATTATTTATGATACTAAGATTACCATACTCATAGATAGGATCCTGTTGTACATTTTGATCTTCTGAAGACAGTGCTATTGAAGCAGATCTATTCGAATTCAATCCGATATATGCACCCTGTGCTGCGGTAATATTCGTCTCATTTTCAATAGTATGAGCAATTCGACGCGGAGAGTATTTTGTTTTGGAATAACTACTGTCGTGTTGCTTTGATTTGAGATTGTTAACAAAAACTTCTTTTATATACGGGAATTCAGATCTGGATCTAGATTCTGTTCCATTTAATAAGATATCAATACGGTTCTCCTTAATCCTGTACTGTTCAGCATCTTCTCCAATTTCAATTGTTAATTGAGATTGATCAAAAAATTCTATGGATATATTTCCTCTTTTTGAACTTATATCTGCATTAAATAAAAACGACAGGGTTGAATTCGAGTTACCATATTCTGAAGAGTTATGAGAATAATGTATTGGCTTTTGAGCCACCTCTATTTGGACTGGAAGTTGAACAGATTGATTCTCAGCTGCGTAAATAATATTTGTATTTGGTTCTGCTCTTCCCGGGTGAACAGTTGCTGCGAGTTCTGTTACACCGCTCACATTCTCACTAGCAATACTGATCTGCGTTTTATTACCTTGGGAAGCACCAATCTTTTGAGCTAGTTTCCCTTGTTCTGATCTCTCCCAGATTATCACGTGGTTTGTACTATTTATTAATTTCAGATTTTTAAGAGATATGTTCCCTGTTTTTTGATTGTATGTCTCATTGTGAAAAACAACCTCCGCATGAGACTGTATTCTAAACTGAACATATTTTTTAGAAAGCCCTTGTTCTACTCTGTATTCAACGTCTGTCTCAGAAGATAATGTGTTATCATATATACTCATGTTGCTTGTGGTTATGTTTGAGATACTTACATTGAACTTAGATCCATCCAATATAGCGTTATCAACTACAATCGTCGCATTCTTCTTATTCGGATATTTTATATAAACTTCTGAATCGGCCACGTCTTTTCGATCGGTTACTGTATATGATGAATTTGATTCATCAAGCTTAGCACCCTTGTTCACTATATTTCCAACTCGAATTTTAACATTCTTATCGCTGTTCCGTGTCTTAATTCCAGTAATCTTTTGGCGTTCACTACCGGTTATGTTGATATCATCTACCTCTCCTACACTCCAGACTGCCCCATTTACAGGCATCACTCCAACCCCAACAACGGAGAAAACACCGAACGAGAGAGCAAGGGCACAGATCACTGCACACTGAATCGTTATTCTCCGGGTCATTATTGTGTTCCCGCCTGCTAGAGCAGCGGCTATCGGGCTCTGAGACTGCAGATCGCAACGGCACGAGCCCACACCGCGGTCTCGCAACGCGAGGTGATCGCATTCGGTTCGATCACTTATAAATGAATTACGGAGTGCAAAGCTTCTGTCCGCGGAAACGTCCCCGTCGAAGGCGGCGCAGTCACGGGATTTCGATCGGCGCTCTCAGGCTGGAGCACGGACTGCTCGTGGCAACAACTTGGTTCGAAACTGGGCGCGAACGGGAGGCTAGTGTTCGACCTGCTCCATCAGGGAGAGCAGCGAGTCGGAGGCGTCGACGGCGGTGGGATGGACGCCGACGAGCGCGATCACGTCCTCTTCGTGTTGCACCGTCCCGACGTACAGGAACACCGGAACTTCTTCGACTTGTCCGCTCTGTCCGTTGCCAGCGCTGACCTCCGCGTCGACAGTCGTTTCGAGCTTCGAAATCTCCACCTCTTTGCCGAGGATGGTACGAGTCTCCGTTCCTCGCTCCTCGATGTCGCTCGTCTCGATGCTGGTTCCGTCGCCGCCGATACCGCGCTGATCGACCTGCTCCAGCAGCCGTTGGATCAACTCCGCGTCGTTCGCACGGACAAGGGGATTGACCGACTGTCCGCCCACCGACGCGTTCGGCGTGCTCGCCACGAACAGCGCCGATCTGTTGTCGGGGTTCTCGTACCCGGTGGCCCACGTCGTCGCGGACACCTGCGCGTTCACGCCGGCCACGTCGAACTTCTGCTTGAGGACGAACGACTCCGGCTCCTCGCCCTCGTAGCCCGCTTCTGACGCGGCTGAGGACGGGACGCTGGCCGGTTCCGCGTCGAATTCGTAGCTGCCGTTCTCTCCGCCGGCGCCGGTACACCCGGCGATCGCGACGGATGACGATGCGGCAATCGCCGCAAGCAGTCCGCGTCTGTGCATACTGGGCAGTACGCCCGCTGTGACGGTTAAGCGTATCGCCGCGGATAGATCGCTCTGATAATTTCGCGCCTTCGGAGTCGTTCTCCCGGTCTGAAGCGGTTCTGGAACCCGCTCGATCGCGAGGGCGTCGGCGGGGTGGTCCCGGCGGAGTCGAAGGCACAAAGTTCACGGTGTGTCGCGCGCGAGGTGAGCCAAATGGAACGCCGAGGACAAACCGGACTGGTGGAAGCGCTCCTCCTTGACGTCGTCCGCCTCCACGAGACGTGGATGGAGGTCGTCTTCCCCAGACAGCTCGATCCGAGCGCGGTGCTGGGCAAGTGGCAACCGGAGACCACCGTTCAGACGGTCGGGTACTACCTCTGGGCGATTCTCGGAGCACCGCTCGTTGCAGTGGCGTACCCCCTCCTGCTGGTCGGATTCGCCACCCGGTATTACGCGGCGAAGCTCGACTCCGCGGTTACGCGATTCGGCGTTCTCGGCGCGGTGATCGTCGCCACGGTCGTCTGGGGCTCGTTGACCCTCCTCGCACACTTCCAGCTACCGACCGAGGTAATGCTCGGTATCGGCGGCGCCAGCGTCGTCGCCGTCGTCGCCGCCGGACTCGCGGCCGGGTTCTCGAAGGTCGGCGGCCGGTTCGTCAGCGTCGCCCTCGCGTACCCGTTCGCGATGACGGCGATCTTCCTGCCGCCGGTCGTCGCCGCGCTGCTCACCCCTTCGATCTCGAGCGTGGTCCTCGACCCGAGCTACGAGCTCGCGCGGTGGATCCTCGACACGTTCCTCGCTGTCGGCGGGATCAACGAGATGCTCCGTGGGGCCTTCGATCTGGAGACGTTCGGCCAACAGTGGGGCGTCACCGGCCTCGGATACGTGCTGATGTGGGTCGGTATCTCCGTCCCCCTCGGCTGGTTCCTCGGGCTGCTCGTCGCGCTGGCGAACCTGATCCGGCCGAAGCCGGACAACTGAGTCGAGGCGCCGACTGGCGTTTCCCTGCCCGCGTCCGGTCTGCTACTCCTCCCGGTCGAACCGCTCGCTCGCGGTCTCGAACGTGGATTCCGACCGCTCCTTGCTGCGTCGACTCTCCCGCGCCGCGATCGCCTCGGGATCGGGGCTGGCGTCGTCGTCGATCCGGGCGAACGACTTGTGGACCTTCGTGTGACACCACCGACACAGCGCGACGGTGATCTCGTGGGGGCCGGCATCGTCGGAACCGGGGGAATCGGATGCGGAAGAAGCGGCCTCCCCGTACGACAGGTGGTGTTTCTCCACCAGCGGTCGGGAGTCGTCGTGGGCCAGACGAACCTCCGCGAGCCCGCACCGACGGCACTCCCTCCCGTCCGTCGTCGACCGGTAGTGCGGACAGGCGCGCCACGTGTCGTCTGCGCCGACGTGACAGGCGTACCCGTCCCGGCGTCGCTCGGCGGCGAACGCGGAGTCGTCGCTCGCCCGCGTCAGCGCGAACCGGCACCGACCGTCGTCGGTGAGGTGGTCGCAGACGCCGGCGACCGCGTACGGGTCGTCGACGCCGACCGGGGTCCCGTCCGGCGTGCGTTCCACGTCGACGCCACCTCAGATGAGGCTCGCGCCGTCGAGGTCGGTGCGGCCGTGGTCGACGTCGAGCAGGCGCAAGAGGGTCGGGGCGACGTCGAGTAGGTCCGCGTCCTCGACCTTCGCGTCCGGGTGATCGACGAACAGGGCGGCGTCCTCGAAGGTGTGCATCCCGGTCCGAGGGCCGTCCGGGTCGAACACCGCGTCGTGGGACCGGAACCCGGACTTGAGGTCGAACCCCTCGTGGGGGATCACCACGAGGTCGGGAGCGATGGCGTCGTGATCGCCGCGGAACACCGTCTCGCGCTCGACGACCCGCTTCGCGACCGGGTTCCCGTTCGGTCCCTCCCACGCTTCGAGCTCGGCTCGGAGCTCCTCGCGGGCCGCCTCGTACTCCGACTCGGGGACGGCCCCGTCGGGCTCGCGGCCCTCGACGTTGAGGTAGAAGCGACCGGGAACCAGCGAGTACGCGCGGGCGTCGCCGGCGATATCGGACAGTGAGCCGTGGTCGTCGCGGTCGTACGAGAGCCATCCCTCGCGCTCGAGCCACTCGTTGCAGTACACGTCGTACCGGAGCCGGGTGAACCCGTGTGTGGAGCCGACGACGAGCCGCACGTCGTTCGGAAGCGCCGTCCGGATTGCCCCGATGTGGTCGTCGAGCGCCGCGTAGAACTCCAGTACGTCCTCGCGGTACGGGCCGCCGTCCTCGTAGTCGCCCCACAGGAAGTGGTTGATACGGTCCGGGGTGGAGAACACCCCGACGAACAGGTCCCAGTCGTCCATCTCGACGTAGCGGGTGAACGCCTCCGCGCGAGCGTCGAGCGTCTCGCGGGCCTGTTCGATGAACGCCGTCTTGTCCTCTCGGTGACCGAGCTTCGCGTTGACAGACAGCCTGTAGTCGCTCTCGGTGAGGTACTCCCGGAGCTCGTCCGGGTGCGACGCCTTGTCGACGTCGGGCGAGAGATAGCCGGAGACCATGCGCTGGACCGTCCGTTGGGGCGGGAACGTGACGGGAACGTTCATCACGGTCGCGTCGAGACCGGCGTCGGTCGCCCGGTCCCACACCCGCGTCGCCTGCACGTCGCGCCCCATCGGGACGTAGGTGTCGTACGATCCGACCTCGCGGTCTTGGAAGCCGTACACTCCGGTCTCTCCGGGGTTCACGCCGCTCGTGAGCACCGGCCAGCACGCGCTTGATTCCGGTGGCACGGCACTGTCGATCGGTCCCCCGTCGCCCTCGTCGGCGATCGCCGACAGCGTCGGAAACGTATCCGGGTTGTCGGCGACGAGGCGGTGAGGGAGCCCGTCGATCCCGATGAACGCCACGCGGGGCGTGTCGTTCCCTCGCAGCCGGTCGAAGAGGCCCATAGGGGTACATCCGCCGTGGAGGGCAAAAGGGTTCACATCGCTTCCCGGTCGTTTCCCCTCCGGCCGTCGACTGCTCGGCGCTCTCGGGAGCCTTTTGAGGGCTGGCCGTCACGGTGGCGCATGGAGACGCGACGCACGCTTCTCGTCGACGCGTTCGCGGACGAGCCGCTGGCCGGGAACGTCGCCGGCGTCGTGCCGGACGCCGCGGGGCTGAGCGACGACCAGATGGGACGGATCGCCGCGGAGATCGGCGCCTCCGAGACCGCGTTCCTGTTCGACCCCGGCGAGGGCGACGGCCCGGACGACGGGAACGGCGCGAACGCCCCCGATGGCGGCGCCGACGAACGGCTCCGGTACTTCACTCCCTCGACCGAGGTCGACCTGTGCGGCCACGCCACGATCGCGACCTACGGCGCCCTGTTCGCCGAGGGGGCGATCGACGCCGGCGACCGGACGCTCCGGACGAACGTCGGCGACCTCGAGATCGCGGTCGACGACGACGGGAGCGTCTGGATGCGGCAGAACCCGCCGACGGTCGACGTGATTGACCCCGACAACGAGGGGTCCGACCTCGACGCCGACCGCCTCGGCGACGCGCTCGGGATCGACCCGGCCGCCTTGCGCGACGTGGGCGCCGACCTCCCGGTCGCGGTGGCCTCCACGGGGCTTCCGTGGCTCGTCGTCCCAGTGAACTTCCTCGAACGACTCGGCGAGGCCGAGCCCGACATGGCGGCGATCGAGGCCCTCTCGGAGGCGCACGACGCCGCCGGCGTGTACGCGTTCACGTTCGACGCGATCGACGCCGACTCGACGCTTCACGGCAGAGCGTTCGCGCCCGCGATCGGCGTGCCCGAGGACCCCGTCACCGGGACGGCGAGCGGCGCGGTCGGGGCCTACCTCCGCGAGGTCGGCGCGTTCGACGGCGACTTCCCCGACGAACTGCGCTTCGAGCAGGGGCACTTCCTCGACCGGCCCGGGCGCGTTCGGGTCCGCGTCGACGGCGACGCGGTGCGCGTCGGCGGGCGGGCGGTCGTCTCGATGGAGGGCGACCTGCGTGCGCCGGCGGAGGACGACGACGAGATCATCGAGGCGTAGCGCCTCGGCGAGGTGGGGCCGACGCGGCTCACCTCTCGGAGACGGCGCTTCCGTGGACCGAACGCTTAGGGTTCCCCGAACCATACCACGGTTATGGAGTTCGACCTCCCGCGTGCGGCCGGCATCGTCGCGCTCATCGTCGTCCTCGGGACCGTCGGGGTCGCTTTCGGGACGCCGATGGCGCTCCAGACGACGCTGATGATGGTGCTCCCCTCGATGGCCGTTTTCGGCGCCATCGCGTTCGTCCTCGGGATGAAACACGGCGAGTTCCGAGCGACGCGCGCCTGAGACGCCCCGCCGACTGCGACGCCGCGCGCGCCTGCAACGGTCCCGAATCACGACGCTTTTTAAATATCGACGACAACCCGGAGCCGTGCTACTCGGGTCGCCGCTCACGGAACTCCTGCTGCTCGCCGGCGGCGCCGCCCTCCTGTACGCCGGCGCCGAACTGCTCGTCAAGGGCGCCAGCGACCTCGCGCTCGCGGTCGGCCTGAAGGCGTCGACGGTCGGGGTCACGGTCGTCGCGTTCGCGACCACGGCCCCCGAACTGTTCGTCTCCCTCCTCGGCGCGATCACGGTGTCGACCGACACCGGGCTGGGCGCGATCGTCGGTTCGAACATCGCCAACATCGGGCTCGTGCTCGGCGTCTCCGCGCTGATCCGCCCGCTCGACACCTCCCGGACCGTCTTCGAGCGCCACGTCCCGTTCATGGTGGTCGCCGCGCTGCTGCTCGTCGGCCTCGGGTGGGACGGACGGATCGGCGCCGTCGACGGCGTCCTCCTGCTCGCCGTACTCATCGCGTTCACCGTCGTCGTCATGCGGCGGGTCCAGCAGACTCAGTCCGGGATCTCGGCCGCCGAGCGCGCGGAGATGCCGGATGCCCGGCTCCGCGATGTTGCCTCCGTTGTCGGGGGTATCGTCGCGCTCATACTCGGCTCCCGCTGGCTGGTCGAGGGCGGGCAGTCGCTGCTCTCGGCGGCCGGCTTCTCCGACATCTTCATCGGGCTCACGGTGTTGGCGCTGGGGACCTCGCTGCCGGAGCTCGCCGCCAGCGTCGTCGCAGCGATCCGCGGCGAGGCCGAGTTCAGCGTGGGCAACGTGGTCGGATCGAACATCTACAACATCCTCGCGGTCATCGGCATCGTCGCGGTCATCACGCCGATCAGCGTGAGCCCCGGCGTGCGCGGCTTCGAGTTCCCCGCGCTGCTCGCGTTCACCGCCCTGCTGATCGGGCTGATGTACCACGGTGACCGTATCTCGCGGATCGACGGCGGCGTCCTCGTCGTCGGCTACCTCGTGTTCATCTACCTCCTGCTGCCGTGAACAAGGGGGTGGTGGTTTCAACCGAATTCCCGTCGCTCAGTCATACGCGATCGACGGGGCAGCCAGACGAACTCGTCACCGCGCTATCGACATCGTATCGACGGCTATTCGGTCGCCCGACCCCCACCGGCATCCGTGATAGCGATCGTCGTCAGCCGGGCCGACAGCGTCTCGGAACGCATCGGCGAGCACCTGCTCGACCTCGGCGACTGGGAGCGCCGCGACGACCCGAGCCGCCCCGACGCCGCCGGCGGCGGGACGTACTACCGGACCGACGGGTTCGAACTGCGGGAGTTCGACGACCTCCACATCGACCTGGAGGACCCCGCGGCCGCGTTCGGCGGCGGAGACCACGCGGCGGACGGAGACGGCGACGAATCCCCCGAGTTCCTCGCGTTCGTCTCCCGGCACTCCGGCGAGACGGGGGAACTACTGACCGCCCACGTCACCGGGAACTTCGGCCCCGCGCCGTACGGGGGCGAGCCTGGGACGCTGGCGCGGGCCGCGCCGGGCGCCGAGAAGCGCGTCGTCGAGGCGCTGGCGGAACACGCTCCCGAGGGGTACGACGTGGGGATCGAGTGCACCCACCACGGCCCGACCGCCATCTCGGTCCCGTCGCTGTTCATCGAACTCGGCTCCGACGAGCCGCAGTGGACCGACTCGGAGGCGGCCCGAGCGGTCGCGCGGGCGGTGCTCGACCTGCGGGGGACCGGCGCGGATCTGCTCGGCGGTGCAGGCGGGGCGACCGACGGGGGAGACGCGGGTCCCCGGCCCCGCCACGTCGTCGGCTTCGGCGGCGGCCACTACGCCCCGCGGTTCACCCGGATCGTCCGCGAGACCGAGTGGGCGGTGGGGCACGTCGGCTCCGACTGGTCGCTCGGAGACATGGGCGCGCCCGACGCGAACCGGGACGTGATCGAGCAGGCGTTCGCGCGGAGCCGCGCGGAGTTGGCCGTGATCGAGGGCGACAAGCCCGATCTGACGGCGACCGTCGAGGACCTCGGCTACCGCGTCGTGAGCGAGACGTGGGTGCGCGAGGTCGGCGATCGACCACTGCCGCTCATCGAGCGACTGGAGTCCGAGGTCGCGACGGTCGAGGAGGGGCTCCGGTTCGGCGAGGTCGTCCCCGAGTCACGCGACGAGACACGCGTCCGGGCGCTCCCGGAAGGCCTGCTCTCGCGGACGCAAGGCGTGGACGCGGACGCGGCCCGCGCGGCGGTCGAGGCGAACGCGGTCGCGTTCGACACCGAGCAGGCCGGGACGCGAGCAGCGGGACGGGCCGCCTTCGCCGCTGACGAGGGAGCGCCCGGATACCGCGACCTCGTCGCGGATCTGGCGGGCGTGTTGGAGCGCGGATACGACGCGGTCGAAGTCGACGACGACGCCGTGATCGCTCGCGAGACCGCGTTCGATCCGGCGCTGGCCGCCGAGCGGGGGGTCCCGGAGGGGCCGGCGTTCGGGCGGCTCGCCGACGGGGAGTCGGTCGACGTCGACGGCGAGACGGTCGCGCCCGAAGACGTGTCGCGGGCGCGGACGGAGCGGTTCCCGATCGAGTGACGTTCCAGCGGTGGCGCACCGGCGGTGCGACGGTTACGCGCCGGCGGGGCGACCGTCGCCGGCGGGGCGACCGCCGACGGGGCGCGACCTGTCGTTTTTGATCGATGATACGCGGAGTTCGCCGGCTCTGGAGAGCGTCTTCAGCCGTCTGACTCGCGTCAGACGATCGGGCAAAAATAAATACGTCCGGGTCGCAACCACACCATATAATGGACTCTATTGTAGAGGACGCCATCGACGAAGCAGAGGAATCCCCGGCGGACGACGCCGGGGAGGGCGGCACCGGCGGGAACGACGCAACCGCCGGCGCCACGCCACAGACCGGAACGATGACTGACGATGAACTGCAGGACGTCCTCCAGGACCTCCAGACGAACATCACCGTCGTCGGCTGCGGGGGCGCCGGCGGCAACACGGTCAACCGGATGACCCAGGAGGGGATCCACGGCGCGAAGCTCGTCGCCGCCAACACCGACGTTCAGCACCTCGTCAACATCGAGGCCGACACGAAGATCCTCATGGGCCAGCAGAAGACGCAGGGCCGCGGCGCCGGCTCCCTCCCGCAGGTCGGCGAGGAGGCCGCCATCGAGTCCCAAGAGGAGATACAGGACGCCATCGACGGCTCCGACATGGTGTTCGTCACCGCCGGGCTCGGCGGCGGCACGGGGACCGGGTCGGCGCCGGTCGTCGCGAAGGCCGCCCGGGAGTCGGGCGCGCTCACCATCGCCATCGTCACGACCCCGTTCACGGCCGAGGGCGAGGTCCGACGAACGAACGCCGAGGCCGGCTTGGAGCGGCTCCGCGACGTGAGCGACACCGTGATCGTCGTTCCCAACGACCGCCTGCTCGACGCGGTCGGAAAGCTCCCCGTCCGGCAGGCGTTCAAGGTGTCCGACGAGGTCCTGATGCGCTCGGTGAAGGGGATCACGGAGCTCATCACGATGCCGGGGCTCGTCAACCTCGACTTCGCCGACGTTCGCACCGTCATGGAGAAGGGCGGCGTCGCGATGATCGGGCTCGGCGAGTCCGACTCCGACTCGAAGGCGCAGGACTCGGTGAAGTCCGCGCTCCGGTCGCCGCTCCTCGACGTGGACATCTCCGGCGCGAACTCCGCGCTGGTGAACGTCACCGGCGGCACCGACATGTCCATCGAGGAGGCCGAGGGCGTCGTTGAGGAGATATACGACCGGATCGACCCCGACGCCCGGATCATCTGGGGGACCTCCGTCGACGAGGAGCTGGAGGGCGAGATGCGGACCATGATCGTGGTGACCGGCGTCGAGTCGCCGCAGATCTACGGCCGCAACGGCGAGGCGTCCGAGGGAGAGGCCTCGCCCGAGATGGAAGACATCGACTACGTGGAGTAACGCCGCTGTCGGCGGTGATCGGTCGTCTCAGACTGTCTCTCGCCGTTCTCGTTCGGATCGACCCGATCCGGTCCGCCCGTCTCGCATCAAAAGGTAAAAACCGGATCGACCCGAACTCTCTCGTAACATGGACGTTCCGTACGACCTCAACAGCTACATTCGGGTGCTGAAACTGGCGAGCACGCCGAGCACCGACGAGTTCCTCCAGGTGTCGAAGATCGCCGGGGCCGGAATCTTACTCATCGGCTTCATCGGCTTCCTGATGTTCGCGGTCATGAGCCTCCTGCCGGGGGTCGGCGCGTAATGCCGATCTTCTCGGTTAAGACCACCGCGAGCCAGGAGCGGACGGTCGCCGACATGCTCGCGGAGAAGGAGATGCCGGAGATCCAGGCCGTCATCGCCCCCGACCAGCTGACGAGCTACGTGATGGTCGAGGCCACCGACGGGAGCGTGTTCGCCCGGATCCTCGACGAGATCCCCCACGCCCGCGGCGTGATACAGGGCTCGGAAGGACCGGCGAGAAGCCCCTTCTCCGAGGTCGAGCACTTCCTCTCGCCGACCCCCGACGTGGAGGGGATCGCCGAGGGCGACATCGTCGAGCTGATCGCCGGGCCGTTCAAGGGCGAGAAGGCTCGCGTCCAGCGCATCGACGAGGGGAAAGACCAGGTGACCGTCGAGCTGTACGAGGCGACCGTTCCGATCCCGGTGACGGTCCGCGGCGACCAGATCCGCGTGCTCGACTCGGACGAGCGCTGAGCGGTCCGAGCCCCTCTCCGTCCCCCTCCCCGTCTCCGTCTCTGTCTCCGTTTTCGCGCCCGGTTACTCGACGAGTCGTCGGCAACGACAAGGGCTTTATCCGACGACCACCGACCGTTCGGACATGTTCGGTTCCGGCGTGCCGGCGGTTCTGAGTCTGCTGCCGGACACGTTCACGTTCGCCTGGCTCGTCGCGATCCTCTTCGCGGTCGCGTGGCTGCTCGACAGCCGCGGGCTGGCGGCGGGCCGATCGCTCGCGGCCGGGACGTGGGCGCTGTTCGGACTCTTCTGGCTGTCGACGGTGCCGTACTTCGCGTTCGAACACCAGAGCTACGTCGAGTCGATCCTCGCCTTGGTCGGGGTGCCGGCCTGCATGTACGCCGGCTACCTCCTGTACAACGGGCGGGCGTCGCTGTTCACGCTCACGCGTGCGATCGCCATCATGCTGTTCATCTACCTCCCGTTCGAGACGATCCCGGCGTTCACCTTGGGCGGTGTCGCCTTCCCCGAGCCCCGCCGGATTCTCATCGAGATCGTCGCGACCCAGACCGGGATGCTCATCGACCTGCTCGGCTACGCGCCCGAGCGGGTGGCGAGCAGCGAGGGGTACAACGCGGCCTACCTGTGGACGCTCGACGACGGCCACACCTACCGGATCGACATCGTGCTCGCCTGCACGGGGCTCGGGAGCATGGCGATCTTCGGCGGACTCGTCGCCGCGGTCGAGGCGCCCCTGCGGCGGAAGATCCGCGGGCTCGCGGTGTCGGTCTCGCTCATCTACGTCCTCAACATCCTCCGGACGACGTTCATCTCGGTCGTCGCGGGCAACCAGTACATGCAGTGGTACCCGGACCTCGTGTTGGCGATGTTCGGCGCGAGCGACCCCTATCGGGTATCGTTCCTGATCTCCGATCGGATCATGAGCCAACTGCTCGCGGTCGTGGCGCTGATCGGGATCACCTTCCTCGTGGTGCGGGAGCTGCCGGAGCTCGCGGTCATCCTCGAAGACGTGCTCTACCTGCTCACCGGCGACGAGCACGACCTGACGGAGGCGCTCGACCTCCCGCGGGAGCCGACCAATCGCTGACGCGGCCCCGGCGCCGAGGCGCCGACGGCTAGATACCGGTATATAGTAAGCTATAGGCGTCGCTGCCGACTGCGTCGGCGTATGGACGCGACGGCTCGGTCGGAGGAGCAGTCCCGAGACCGGTGGGCGCGGCGACCGCGGACTCGACGACGAGAGCGGAGGCGACGCCGGGGTGACGCCCCGTGTTGAGCGCCGTCGACCCGCTCGTCTACCTCCAGACGAACGTCTCGAAGCTGGTCTTGGCGACCGCGCTGGGGATGTTTCTCGGACTGGAGCGGGAGTGGTCCCAGAAGTCCGCGGGGATCCGGACGTTCGCGCTGATCGGCCTCGCGGCGGCCGTCTTCTCGCTGCTCGACAACGACGGGCTCTTGATCGTCGGCGGCGTGTTGATCGTCGCCATCGCGGTGCTGCTCGCCGTCCGGAGCTTCGTCGAGGAGGCGGTCGACGGGCTCTCGCTGACCACGTCGGTGTCGATGCTCGTCACGTACGGGGTCGGCGCGCTCGTCGCCGAGGACTTCTTCATCGAGGCGGTGACGGTGGCCGTGCTCTCCTCGCTCCTGCTCGTGTTGAAGCGGGAGCTCCACCAGTTCGCGTGGGGACTCTCGCGGGAGGAGGTCCGCAGCGCGGTGGAGTTCACGATCCTCGCGTTCGTCGTCTTCCCGCTGCTCCCGGCGGAGACGATCGACCCGTGGGGCGCGGTCCAGCCGCGTCTCATCTGGTCGCTGGTCGTCGCGGTCAGCGCGATCGGCTTCGCCAACTACGTGCTCGTGAAGCGGTACCAGGGACGCGGCTACGCGGTCACCGGCTTCTTCGGCGGGCTCGTGAACTCCACCGCGGTCGTCGCGGAGATGGCCAAGCGCGCCAAGGGACGGGCGGAGCTGCGCAACATCGCCGTCGGTTCGATCCTGCTGGCGAACGCCGCGATGGCCCTCCGGAACGCCGCGGTCGTCGCCGCCTTCGTCCCCGAGGCCGCTCTCACCGTCGGCGCGCCGCTCGGCGCGATCACGGTCGCCGGCGTTCTCGTCGCGATGTGGCGCAGCGACTGGCGAACCGCGATGGAGGCGGAGCTCACCTCGCCGTTCAGCCTCCGGAACGCCCTGAGCTTCGGAGCGCTGTTCGTCCTCGTGCTCCTCGTCTCGGCGGGCGCCGAGCGGACGTTCGGGGCGGGCGGGTTCGTCGCCACGTCGTTCCTCGCTGGACTCGTCTCCTCGGGGACGGCGACGGCCACGGCGGTCTCGCTTCTGGGGACCGAACAGATCACGGTCGACACCGCGGTCGCGGGGGTCGTCGCGGGGACGGCCGCGAGCGTCCTCGTCAAGACGGTCTTCGCCGCGAGCATCACGCGGGACTTGGTCCGGCCGGTGCTGTTCTGGAACCTCGTGTTGATCGCGGCGGGGATCGCGGTCGGTGCGCCGTTGCTCCTCCTGTAACCGCCGCGAGAGCCGTCGACCCGCTTACGACAGGTGTTCGGCCACGTCGGTCGACGACACCATTCCCACGTAGTCGTCGTCGACGACGGGGAGGTGTTTCACGCCGTACATCGTCATCATCGCCGCCACCTCCTCCATCAGGAGGTCCGGTGTCACGGTCTCGACGTTCTCGGTCATCACGTCTCGGACGACCGCCTCGTCGAGGTCGCGGCCCGCCGCGACGGCCCCGACGATGTCGCTCTGGGTGACGATACAACCGCCGCCGGTCGTCACGACGAGCGCGCTGATGTCGTCGTCGCTCATCCGGCGCGCCGCCTCTCGGAGCGGCTCGTCGGCCCCGATCGTCTCCAGCGGCGTCGACATGACCTCGCTGACGCGGGTCCGGTCGTTCAGATCCATACTTGTCGTGTGTTACCACACCAGATTACTCTTCCGGCTGGCGCAAGGCGGCGACGGCGCCGTCACCGCTCCGGGCGCGTCGGCTACCGCCTCCCAGAGAGGTACGCCGTGAGGTCCGTCGTCGACACCATCCCGATCAGCGCCCCGTCCCTGTCGACGACGGGAAGGTGGGTGTACCCGTGTGCGGTCGGCTCGGCGAGCTCCTCGACCGTGTCGTCGGGGCCGACCGTCACCACGTCGGTCGTCATGAACGCCTCGACCGGCGTCTCGTCTTCGGGGTCGTTCTCGCGGACGAGCGAGACGAAGTCGGTCGCGGTGATCAACCCCTTCAGTCGGTGATCCCCGTCGACGACGAGAATCGAGTTCTTCCCGGTTTCGAGCATGTGTCGGGCGGCCGTTGCGGCCGAGGCGCCCGACTCGATGGTGAGCAGATCGGTCGACATGAGCCGCTCGACGGCGAGGTCAGCCATGTGGCGTGATAACGCGGGCGGGGGTCATCAAACGTAGGGTCGGACGGTCGACCGCGGCGGTGGCTCCCCCGGAGCGTATCACTCCTCGACGAGGTCCGCCGGCGCGCCCGCCAGCCCCGCGAGCGCCTCGGCCTCGACGTGGTGGAGGTCGCCGGGGATCACGAGGAGGTGGAGCGGAGCGCCGAACTCCCGATCTGCGAGCGCGCTCAGCCGATCGGCGGCGACGACCGAGTCCGGCGCGCCGGCGCGGGCGACGACGACCGCGAGCGCGTCTTCCCACTCGTCGGCGAGCAGGCCGGCGGCGACGTCGGCGGTCATGTACTCCTCGTGGTCCGGGTCGGGACCGGTCGGGCCGGTGCCGACCTTGATGTCGAGGTAGACGACGGTGTGGAGCCCGCGCTCGCGGTTCGCCTCGATGGTGTCGATCACGCTTCCCGGTACGTCGTCGCCGCCGTGAGCGTACGGGAAGGGGAGCGTCGTCGCCTTGCCGAACCGGTAGTTCTGGAGCCCGGTGAGACTCGACGCGGCCGACTGGGCGGTCACGCCGTGGACCACGCGGGTGTCGATCCCACGCTCCTCCGCGCGCAGCCGGAGGTCGGTGTGGGTCGTCGAGATCATCGTGTCGCCGGCGGTGAGGAACGCGGCGTGGCCCTCTTCCGCCGCCGCGAGAATGGCCTCCGGGTCCCGCTCGACGCCCTCGCGCGACCGGACCTCTATCTCGGCGTCGTGGTACGACTCAAGGTCCTCGACGTCGGCCCCGACCAGCTTGCTGGTGTAGAACTCCGCGAAGACTCGGTCGGCGGACCGGAGCGCCTCGCGCCCCTCGACGGTGATCGACCGCTCGTCGTAGAGGCCGAGACCGATGAACGTGATCATACGTCTCGTCGGGCTGGCGGCGAGTAAAAGGGTGCGGAAGGGCGCCGCGGCGGCGACGAAGAGTGGCCGATCCCAACGGTCGGGGGTGACCGATCCTAAAGGTCCTACATGATCGTCTCTTGTGATTCCATAGCAAGCCCTAAGAGGTAACCAACATAACCACAGGGCACGAGGCCCTCACGGGCTCACATACCACTATGACTGACGACGAACTCATCTGGCGGATATCGGGGGGATCCGGTGACGGGATCGCTTCGACCAGCCAGAACTTCGCGAAAGCCTTGATGCGATCGGGGCTCAACGTCTTCACGCATCGCCACTACCCGTCTCGGATCCGCGGGGGTCACACCTACACCGAGGTCCGCGCGTCCTCGGACCCGGTGAACTCCCGAGGAGACGGGTACAACTTCCTGCTCGCGCTCGGCGACTCGTTCGCCCGCAACCCGCAGGAGGAGGCCGTCTACGGGAACGAGGAGATCAAGCCGCTCTCGGAGAACTTGGACGAGCTCCGAGAGGGCGGGGTCATCGTGTACGACGAGGGACTCTTAGACGCCTCCGAGATACCGGACTTCGAGGAGCGCGCCGAGGAGAACGACTGGCACGTATACCCCCTCGACCTCCGCGGGCTCGCCCGCGACCAGGGCCGAGAGGTCATGCGCAACACCGCCGGCGTCGGCGCGACCTGCGCGCTGACCGGGATGGACCTCGACCACGTTCAGGACCTGATGCGCGACGCGATGCCGGAGAAGATCCTCGAACCGAACCTCGAGATCCTCCAGATCGCGTACGATCAGGTGCGCGAGGAGCACGACGTGGACGCCCCGGACGTGTCGGTGCCGACCGGCGAGCACGACGAGACGCAGCTGCTCATGTCCGGCTCGGACGCCATCTCCTACGGCGCCATCGACGAGGGCTGCCGGTTCATCGCCGGCTACCCGATGACGCCGTGGACCGAGGTGTTCACCATCATGACGAAGAACCTGCCGAAGCTCGGCGGGATCTCCGAGCAGGTCGAAGACGAGATCGCCGCGGCCGCGCTCGCGGTCGGGGCCTCACACGCCGGCGTGAAGGCCATGTCCGGCTCCTCCGGCGGCGGCTTCGCGCTGATGTCGGAGCCGCTCGGGCTCGCCGAGATGACGGAGACGCCCGTCGTCCTCGTCGAGGCCATGCGCGCCGGTCCGTCGACCGGGATGCCGACGAAGCCGGAGCAGTCCGACCTCGAACACGTCCTGTACACCTCGCAGGGCGACTCCCAGCGCGTCGTTCTGGCTCCGGGGACCGTCGAGGAGGCGTACGAGCAGTCGCGGATCGCCTTCCGACTGGCCTACGAGTACCAGATCCCGTCGATCCTCCTGTACGATCAGAAGCTCGGCGGCGAGATGACGAACGTCCCGAAGAGCCACTTCGACCGCGAGCCGAACCCGACGCTCGGGAAGACGCTCTCTGAGGACGCGCTCGCCGACGAGCCGCACTCGGCCGACGGGAAGTTCCACCGGTTCCAGCACGACGTCGAGGACGGCGTCTCCCCGCGGTCGATCCCCGGCCAGAAGGGCGGTCGCTTCCTCGCGACCGGCAACGAGCACGACCCGACCGGCCACATCGCCGAGTCGCCCGACAACCGCGTCGCGCAGATCGACCGGCGGACCCAGAAGCTGGAGGCGATCCGCGCCGACCTCGACACCGTCGACACCGGCTCGTACGCCGGCCCCGACGACGCCCAGTACGGCATCCTCACGTTCGGGAGCCAGCAGGGCACCGTCGAGGAGGCGGTCGGTCGGCTCAACGACGCCGGCGTCTCGGTGAAGTCGTACGGCGTCTCCGACATGCTCCCGTTCCCGACGGAGCAGGTCGAGGCGTTCGTCGAGAGCGTCGACGAAGTTCTCGTCGTCGAGATGACGGCGTCCGGACAGTTCCGCGGGCTCGTTCAGAAGAACCTCGGCCGCTACGGCGAGAGGCTGTCGAGTCTGCTGAAGTACAACGGGAACCCGTTCGAGCCGGCGGAGATCGTCGACGGGTTCGAGGCCGCGATCATCGAGGGCGACGGCGACGCGTCCGGCCATCAGACCACCTTCGTCCCAGCCGCAGGTGACTAACAATGAGCACGTTTTCAGCAATCGGAGAGGAACGAGAGATCGACCGCGACGAGTACACGCCCGGCGTCGAGCCCCAGCCGACCTGGTGTCCCGGCTGCGGTGACTTCAGCGTCCTGAAGGCGCTCAAGCAGGCGCTCCCCGAGGTCGGCCGCTCGCCCGAGGAGACGCTGCTGTGTACCGGGATCGGCTGTTCCGGCAAGCTGAACAGCTACCTGGACACGTACGGGTTCCACACGATTCACGGGCGCTCGCTGCCCGTGGCCCGCGCCGCGAAGCTCGCGAACCCCGACCTCGAAGTGATCGCCGCCGGCGGCGACGGCGACGGCTACGGGATCGGCGGGAACCACTTCATCCACACGGCCCGGGAGAACCACGACATGACGTACATCGTCTTCAACAACGAGATCTTCGGGCTCACGAAGGGGCAGACCTCCCCGACCAGCCCGAAGGGCCACAAGTCGAAGACGCAGCCGTCCGGCAGCGCCAAGGAGCCGATCAAGCCGCTCTCGATGTCGCTGAACGCCGGCGCCTCCTACGTCGCCCGGACCGCCGCGGTCAACCCGAACCAGGCCAAGGAGATCCTGATCGAGGCGATCGAACACGACGGCTTCGCGCACGTCGACTTCCTCACCCAGTGTCCGACCTGGAACAAGGACGCGCGCCAGTACGTCCCGTACATCGACGTCAACGAGTCCGACGACTACGACTTCGACAAGACTGACCGCGTCGAGGCCGCGGAGATGATGCGCGAGACCGAGGAGTCGCTCTACGAGGGCGAGGTCCTCACCGGCCGCTTCTACGTCGACGAGGACCGTCCCTCGTACGGCGCCGAGAAGCAGGCGATCGGCGAGATGCCCGAGGAGCCGCTGGCCGAGCGCTACTGGGACGACGACTACGAGTGGGAGCGCTCCCACGACATGTTCCTCGACAAGCACGCCTGACGCATCGACAGGCACGCCTGTCGCGGCCATAGGCCAGACCGCCCGCCGGTCCCGCCGCGGTTCGTCGTCCGTTCGTCTCGTTTTTCGTTTCGCAAGGTATTTTTTCTGTGGTGACAAAGCGATAGTCATGAGTACGGTATCGACGGAGGAACGGATCCTGTCGGTGTTAGAGGAGGACGCGCAGGCCTCCTGCGCGGAGATCGCCGACCGGGCTGACGTGTCAAAGCCGACGGTGCGGAAGTACATCGATCGCCTCGAAGAGAAGGGCGTGATCGTCGGCTACTCCGCGGAGATCGACCCGAAGAAGCTCTCCTCGCAGTCGATCGCGATGGTCGGGATGGACGTCGACTCGGGGAAGTACGTGGGCGCGACCCGGAAGCTGAAGGAGCTCGACGAAGTGCAGGCGCTGTACACCTCTTCCGGCGACCACATGCTCATGGCCGAGGTCCGCGCCGGCGACGGCGACGAGCTCGGCGACGTCATCTCCGAGAAGCTCCTCGGCGTGGACGGCGTCACCGCGGCGCACCCCTCGTTCCTCCAGGAACGCCTGAAGTGACGGCGGCTCACCGGTAGGCGGCCGCGACGAGCACCGTCGAGACCGCGGCGACGGACAGCGCCGCCGCGGCGATCGCGAGTTCGCCCGCCTCCAGCAGGACCGCGGCGAGCGGGACCGAAAGCAGCGCACCGGCCCACATGACCGCGCCGCCGAGCCGACTCGCTCGCTCCCTGTCCGCGTTCGGCGTCGTCAGGATCTCGCGGCGGTCGCGGTACCGGACGAGCCCCCCGAGGGCGACGGCTCCCGCGGCGGTCGCACCGAGCACGGCGACGGCGATGGTCCGGTCCGGAACCTCGAACGCGATAGCGGCGGCGACGGCGAGCAGGAAGGCGCCGGTCCCGCCGAGCACGACGGCGTTCGAGCGGGCGCCGGCGTCGTCTCGATCGTCCACTCCGCAGAGGCGCCGGAGGCGGCTGCCGGTCGGGAGGCTCGCGATGGCGATGAGAAGCAGCGCGCCGCCCAGCGCGACGAGAAGGGCGGCTCCGATGTCGACGCGGGTCATAGAGGCGATCCGTCTGTCAATCACATCGTTCCGGACGCGTGCGGGTCGCGCGCTCGATGGTCACCGAAGCGCGTCCACGTCGGCCACGACGATCGACTCGTCGCCGGCCGGGCCGCGACGGGTGCCGCGGTGAACGAACCCGTGTGCGCTGAAGAACTCCGTGGCGCCGGGGCTGTCGGTGGGGACGCTTGCCCGGAGCGTGCCGACGCCGCGGTCGATCACCGATGACGCGACGCGCGAGAGCAGTTCGCTCGCGACGCCCTCGCCGGCGTGGTTCGGATGGACCCACAGCGCGAGGAGTTCCGCCTCGCGGTCGCCCTCGCTCGCGTCACCGTGTTCGTCGGTCGATTTCTCCGCGTTCGTCGATTCGGCGGTCGACTCCTCCCCGTCGGGATGGGCGATGGCGACGCCCACCGGCCCCTCCTCGTCCTCCATGAGGAACGACCACTCGGCCTCCGCGGCGGCCTCGCGGACGCCGGCAGCGGACACGTCGAGAAGAGGGGCTCCGATGTCGTCGAAGACGGTCGCCTCGCGGGCCCGCGAGACGGCCGTTCGTAGCGCCTCCGCATCGTCGGGTCGCGCCGCCCGGACATGCATGTATGACCGTGGGTGAAGAAGTCACCTATAGGTTTCGGGACGACAACGTTTCACGGGGTACTGAGAACTGAAGTAGTAAAAACGATCAGTTATGGGTCGGTTCGGTGTCTGACATCTCCGCCATCACACGGATCGGAACGCGTTCTCCGGCGGAGATACCGATCCGATCGTCACGCGACCGGTTCGATCCCGATCGTGACGTCGACGCCTTCGACCTCCCACTCCTCCACGAGGCCGCCCGTCGCGTCCGCGGCGTCGCTCAGGTCGTCGAGCCACGCGTCGGCGCGCACCTCGCCGGCGATCAGGTCGGCGTGCTCGTCGACGAAGCCGGCCACCCGGTCGTCGTCGACCGCGACGCCGACGCGGATCCGAGCCTCCACGTCCAGATCGAGCTCCTTGCGCATCTCCTGTATCCGGCGGATCACGTCGCGAGCGTATCCCTCGGACTCGATATCGGGCGTCAGGGAGGTATCGACGTAGACGGCGCCGCCGTCGAAGTCGGCGCCGGAGACGTGCTCCGGCGGCTCCGCGACGTACTCGACCATCTCGTCGTCGAGGTCGACGGGCTCGCCGTCGACGGTCACCTCGCCACCCTCGACCGCGGCGCGGGTCGCGCCCTGTACCGCCTCCATCACCTTTTGGGCGTCGGCGCCGAATGCGGGACCGATCGCGGCCATCTGCGGCTCGGCGGTCTCGACCAACTCGTCGAAGGCGTCGGTGACGGTCACCTCGCGGGCGTTGACGCGGTCGGCGATCAGGTCCGAGAGGCGCTCGACCGCGGCGGTCACCGTCTCGTCGTCGCTCTCGACGACCACGCGCGGCACGGGCCAGCGGAGCTTACGCCCGGCCTGCTGGCGCGCGTTCGCGGCGGCCTCCTCCACGTCGCGGAGGACGGCCACGTCGCGCTCGAGCTCGGGGTTCCGAAGGTCGCCGTCGGGCGCGGGGTAGTCGAGCTGGTGAACGGTCGTGGCCTCGCCGTCGAGCGTCTGGTACATGCGCTCGGTCATGTACGGCGCGATCGGCGCGAGCATCCGGGTCGTCTCGTCGAGGACGGTCGCGAGCGTCGCGTAGGCGCCCCGCTTCGAGGCGGAGTCGGACTCCTCCCACATGCGGTCGCGGACCGCCTTCACGTAGAACCGCGACACGTCCTGCGTGACGAACTCGATCACCGCGTTGACGGCGTCGCTGACGCGGTAGTCGGCCCACGCCTCCTCGACCTCCGTCTCGACGGACTGGAGCCGGGAGAGCACCCACTCGTCGGCGAGCTCGAGCTCGCCGTCGTCTAGGTCGGCGGCGGCGGGGTCGTAGCCGTCGAGGTCCATGTACTCCAGCGGGAACCGGAACACGTTCCAGAGGATGTTGAGCTTGCCCTGGATCTCGCCGAGCCCGTCCCACTCGAACGCGAGGTCGACGCCCTGCTGGTCGTGCGAGAGGAGGTAGGTGCGCAGCGGGTCGCGGCCGGCGCGCTCGATCGCCTCCTCGGGCGTGACGATGTTGCCGACGGACTTGGACATCTTGCGGCCGTCCTCGTCGTTGGCGAACCCGTGCATGAGGACCTCCTCGTAGGGAATCTCGCCGACGGAGGCGGTGCCCATCCCGAGCTGCGACCAGAACCAGCCGCGGGTCTGGTCGTGCGCCTCGACGATGAGGTCGGCGGGCCACAGCTCGTCGTGGGCGGTCTCGTCGCTCGGGTAGCCGAGCGTGCCCCACGAGGCGACCGAGGAGTCGAGCCACACGTCGAACACGTCCTCGACGCGGCGGTAGGTGGTCCCGTCCTCGACGATGGTCAGGCCGTCGACGGCGGGCCGGTGGAGGTCGATCGTCTCGGGGTCGACCTCCTCCTCGACGCGCTCGGCGAGCTCCTCGCGGGTGCCGATCACGATCATGTCCTCGTCGAGGTTCCCCGCCTCTGCGTCTTCCGGTACCCAGATCGGGATCGGGACGCCCCAGTAGCGCTGTCTGGAGACGTTCCAGTCGGGCGCGTCCTCGATGAAGTCGCGGAACCGGTTGTCGCGGGCCCACTGCGGGTGCCACTCGGACTCCTCCATGTTGTCGAGGAGGTCCTCCTTCACGTCCGTGATCGAGATGAACCACTGGTCGGTGACCAGCTGGATGATCCCGGTGTCACACCGCCAGCAGTGGCCGTAGCTGTGCTCGACGGTGCCGTGCGCGAGCATGTGGCCGTCGGCGACGAGGTCGTCGACGATGTCGTCGTTGGCGTCGCGGACGAACTGCCCGGCGTACTCGCCCGCGGCCTCGGTGAACTCGCCGTTGGGGCCGACCGGACAGTAAATGTCGAGCCCGAGATCGCTGCCGCGGTGGAAGTCCTCCTCCCCGTGGCCGGGCGCGGAGTGGACGAGCCCGGTGCGGTCGGCCTCCACGTAGTCGGCGGCGTACACCTGACCGGCCCCCTCGAAGTCGGGGTACTCGGCGACGCGGTCGGCGAGCGGGTGGTCGTACGCCCAGCCGACCAGTTCGTCGCCGGTGAGCTCCGCCTCGACCTCGTACTCCTCGTAGCGGCCCTCTCCGAGCACGTCCTCGACGCACTCCGCGGCGACGTAGAGCACCTCCTCCTCGCCGTCTCGCTCGGCGCGGACGGCGTTGTAGGTGAGCTCCTCGTCGACGGCGACGAAGGTGTTCGCGGGGATCGTCCACGGCGTCGTCGTCCAGATGACGAGGCTCCCCTCGCGGTCGGACAGGGGGAACTTCACGTAGATGGAGGGGTCCTCCACGTCCTCGTACTCGACCTCGTTGTTGGCGAGCCCGGTTTCACAGCGCGGGCACTGCGAGATGGAGCGTTTCCCCTGCTCGACGAGCCCGTTGTCGGCGACGTTGGAGAACGCCCACCAGGCGGCCTCCATGTACTCGGGGTCGATCGTCTCGTAGGGGTCGTCCCAGTCCATCCACACGCCGATCGACTTGAAGTCCTCGTCCATCGCCGCGCGGTTGGTGACCGCGAACTCCTTGCACTTCTCGATGAACGACTCCATCCCGTACTCCTCGATGTCCCGTTTGTTCTCGAAGCCGAGCTCCTCCTCGACTTTCACCTCGATCGGGAGCCCGTGCATGTCGTAGCCGGGGCGGTCGGTGACGCGGTGACCGGTCATCCGCTTGTGGCGGATGATCGCGTCCTTCAGCGTCTTGTTCCACGCCGTGCCGAGGTGCATCTGGCCGGAGGTGTACGGCGGCCCGTCCACGAAGAAGAAGGGCGGGTCGTCGGCGTGCGCCTCCTTCGCCGCCTCGTAGGCGTCGGTGTCGTCCCAGTATTCGTCGACCCCGGACTCGACGTCCGAGGGCGTATACTGGTCGTCGATCTCGTCCATATCCGTTGGTCTTCGCGCGCGTATTTGAATACGGCGGACTCGGCGTCAGTCCGGCGACATCGGCGTCACAGGACCGGCGTTAGCGGTCCGCAGCCGGCGTCGTTCGCCCCGTCATCGCGTCGATTTCGAACCCCGCGACGACGACGTTGATGTCTTCGATGGCCTCGTCGAACACCCGGATCGGGGTGAACTGGCGGTTGATCTCGGCGGTGTCGAAACGCTCGCGTTCAGCCTCGGACAGCTCGGTGAGCCGTCCGGTAACGACGACGCTCCACGAGTCAATCTCCTGCGGCTCGTCGGTCGGATCCGTGGCGTGGACGACGTAGCAAGCCGTTTCGGTCGCGTCCCAGAAATCCCGCTTCGTACTCCCGTCTCTCAGTCCGAGACGGAAGTAGAGCTTCTCGCCGTCGTAGTAGTGAGCCAGCGGTAGCGCGTACGCGTCGTTCCCCCGGGCGAGCGAGAGGACGCCGGACGCAGCCGTGCGTAACCGCTCAGCCGTCTCGGCGTCGTCCATCCCGCGAGTGTACGCGTACTCGATCTGTTCCATGATACCGATTCTTTCGACACCGGGTTAAATACCGGGTGCGGTGTGTGCCCGATCGGCCGAAACAAAGTCACGGTGTTTTATTCTCGCAGAACGGGTGGGCCGAGTATGGACTACCGACGGCTCGGCAACACGGGACTCAGCGTCTCCGAGCTCTGCTTCGGGACGTGGCGCTTCGGGCGGGAGACGAACGGCGTCGTCGAGACGGGCCGCGAGGAGGCGCACGAGCTCCTCGACGCCGCGGCTGACCACGGGATAAACTTCATCGACACCGCCGACGTGTACGGGACGCCGAACGGGAAAAGCGAGGAGTACATCGGCGAGTGGCTCGCGGAGCGCGACCGCGAGGACTACGTGATCGCCTCGAAGGTGTACTTCCCGTTCGACGGGCGCGGCGAGCCGGGCCCCAACGACTCGGGACTGGGGCGCAAGCACATTCGCGCACAGGTCGAGGGGACGCTCGACCGGCTCGACACCGACTACCTCGACGTGTACTACATCCACCGCTGGGACGAGGAGACGCCCATCGAGGAGACGATGCGCGTCCTCGACGAGCTGGTCTCGGAGGGGAAGGTGCACTACCTCGGCGCGTCGACGATGGCGGCGTGGCAGCTGACGAAGGCGCTGTGGACCGCCGACGCCAACGACTACGCCGGCTTCGACGTGGTCCAGCCGCTTCACCACGCCGGCTACTACGAGGACGTGAGCGAGTACCTCGACGTGTGCGCCGATCAGGACTTGGCCGTCTGTCCGTACTCCCCGCTCGCGGGCGGGTTCCTCACCGGGAAGTACGAGCGCGCCGACCCCGACGACCCCGAGCGGGTGATCGCGCCGGACGGCTCGCGGGCGAGCTTCGACGACCGGTTCGAGCGGTTCTACCTCTCCGAGCGCGGCTGGGAGGTGCTCGACGCGGTCCGCGAGGTCGCCGACGAGCTCGACGCGACGCCCGCGCAGACCGCGCTCGCGTGGCTCACGGAGTGGGACGAGTTCACCTGCGTCCCCATCGTCGGCGCGCGCACGACCGACCAGCTCGCGGAGAACGTCGCGGCGACCGACCTCGAGATGTCCGACGCGCAGTGGGACCGGATCATGGACGCGCGGTACGACCCGGACGGGAACCTCTGGGGTCACTGAGCGGTCTGGAACTGCCGTGAGAGCGGGCGGCCCGCCCGCTACTCGTCGAAATCGGGGAGGTCGTCCGGCGCCTCGAACTCCGCCTCCCAGTCGATGTACTCCTCCTTCAGCGTCTCGCAGACGATCTGCCCGAGCTCCGTGAGCCCCGCGTTGATCGCGGAGACGGTGCCCCACGACTCTAAGTCCGGGTGGAGGTCGCGCTCCTTCCAGTCCTCGGGGAGGCCCGGCGCGTGGTAGCCCACCCGGTCGGCGAAGTCGTCCCAGAAGAAGTCGAACCGGGAGACCAACTCGAGGTCGAGCGCGATCCGCCAGTCCGCTTCGTCCATGTCGCTGCCGGCGGCCCACTCCTCGAACGCCTCTTCCCACGCGCCCTCGCGCAGGAACGCCTCCAGCTCGTCGCGGCGGTACTCGCCGCCGGCGACCTCCGCGTCCTCGTACTCGTTGGGGTCCACGGCGGCGAGTTCGGGCGGCTCCGGCGGGTCGACGTCGAGGGTCATGTGTCCCCCTCGACGCCGGCGACCCAAAACGCTACGGGAGCGCGCCGCCTCGATCCGGTCCTTTTACCGCCGTCCCCCACCGAGCCCCGGGCATGGAGATCCGCGACATCTCGCGTCGGGTGGGGATCGCCGCCGGCGTCGTCACGGTGCTCGCGCTCGGCGCGCCGTACGCGGTCCTGTCGGGGGGGACGTACGCGTCGCAGCTCGCCGACTACTACGCGTCGGGCGTCGTCGGCGCCGCCGGGATCGCGCTGTTCGCGCTGCTCAGCGTGGTCGTGGTCGCGTCGGTCGAACAGGGGAACCTCGACCCCGGAACGCTCGCCGGTGCCGCGGTCGTGCTGGGCGTCGCGACGACCCTGAGTGCGGCGACGTGGGCGCTGGCGATCGAGCCGAGCCCGATGTTCCGCGACAACCTCTGGCTGGTGTGGCACGCGCGCGCCGTCGTCGCGCTCTCCGTCCCGATACCGGTGGCCGCCGCCGCGTACGCCCGCGAGCTACTGGCGTAGCGTCCCGCGCGGCGTCGCGAACCGGACCGCTCTCCGCCGAACGAAAGGCCCTTAAGGTGCTGTCGTCTACCTCGAAGTGGACTAGGTCGGGCGGTTAGGCCCCGCTCGTCACCCGTGAGGTAGTCTTTAGCGGGGACCGAACAGCGGGCGCGTCCGGTCAGACCGGCGCGGGCCCCGAGAGCCAACGTGGAAGCCTCGTCCGCCGGGGACAGCGGTCCGCGACGCCCGCTCGCAGGAGCGGTCCGTCGCGGTTGGTCGGCGGCACCGGGTCAGGCGCGGAAGCGAGCAGCCCACTGCCGGACGCCCGTCGCTCGTCGGGTCGCGGGGTGGAGAAGGCAACCGGGATACCCCGCGCCGGAACGCCGGGCTACCCCGCCTGTCCGTCATTCATACCGTTTTCACAGCCGTTAGCGACGGGTCTCGTTCTGGAGGGCGTCACTCGTCCGATGCGTCGTTCCCGCGTACCGCGTCGAGCAGCTCGTCGTCGCCGAACTGGTTGCCGCCCTCGCCGTCGTCTCCGACGTACGCGACCCGATCGCTGGCCGCCAGGATCGCCGCGTTCGCTTCGGTACCGTCGCCCGGCTCTGCGTCCGCTTCCACGGCCGTTCCCGCCTCTCCGACCACGACCGTCACGTCGGCCTTCCGCGCGAGGGAGACGGCCTCGGCCCGCCGCTCGGCCGGGACCGCCGCGAACGGGGGCGCGGTCACGGCCCGCGCGTCCGCGTCGGCGGCGACGCCCGCGGCCGTGTCGCCCTCGGGGACGACGCCGACGGAGACGGCGTGGCCCGCCGCGGTCAGTCTCGCGACGGCCCGCGCCGCCGGTCGACCGCTCCCGACGACGTGGACACGGCGCGAGTCGGGCGACGCGGCGGATTCGCCCTCGCCGTCCTCGTCGCTCCCGTCGCTCCCGTCGCTCGCGCCGAACGCGCCGAACGCGGTGACCGTCGGCGTCCCCGTCGCGGGATTCCCCCCGACGAAGGCCTCGGCGTCGAAGGCGTCTCGGAGCGTCCGCGCCGTCAACACCTCCTCGGGCCGGCCGGCCGCCCGAACGCCGCCGTCCGCGAGGACGACGATCTCGTCGCAGTACCGCGCCGCCACGTCGAGGTCGTGGATCGCCGCGAGCGCGGCGCGGCCGTCGTCGACGAGGTCCCTGACGAGTTCGAGGGTCCGGACCGCGTGGTTCACGTCGAGGCTCGCGGTCGGCTCGTCGAGCAGCAGCGACGGGGTCTCCTGCGCCAGCGCCCGCGCCAGCAGGACCCGCTGGCGCTCCCCGCCGGAGACCTCCGTGATCGCCCGGTCGGCGAAGCGAGCGACCCCGGCCGCGTCCATGGCCTCGCGGACGGCCCGTTCGTCGTCGGGACCGTGACCGTCGAACCGGCCGAGGTGCGGCGTCCGCCCCATCTCGACGATCTGGCGCACCCGAAAGTCGAACGCCAGGTTCGTCTCTTGCGGGACGCTAGCGACCCGCCGCCCGGCCTCACGCGCGGAGAGCGACTCGGCGGGGGCGCCGCCGAGCCGAACCTCGCCCGCGTCCGGCGAGAGCGTCCCCTTGATCGCCCGGAGGACCGTCGTCTTGCCCGCGCCGTTCGGGCCGACGAGCCCGACGAGCGACCCGCGCTCGACCCGGAGGTCGATCCCGGAGACGACCGGCACGTCGCCGAAGGAGACCGCGAGATCGCTGACCTCGATCGGGGACCTCTCTGTGTCGTCGTCGGCCGGAAGGGACTCGGAGCCGTCGGCGGCCGGAACGGACTCCGGGCCGTCGGCGGCGGCGGGCGACTCGGCCGTCACAGCTCGTGCACCTCCCGTGTCACGAGCAGGTAGACGAAGAAGGGCGCCCCGACGGCGGCGGTGACGATTCCCACGGGGAGCTCGGTGCTCCCGGCCCGCGCGAGCGTGTCGGCGGCGACGAGGAACGACCCGCCAGCGAGCGCGGCGCTCGGGAGCAGGACGCGGTGATCGGGGCCGACGACCAGCCGGAGCATGTGCGGGACGATCAGGCCGACGAAGCCGATGACCCCCGCGAACGCGACGCCCGCGGCCGTGATCAGCGCCGAGGCGCCGAGCAGGATCCGCTTCGTGCGCTCGACCGCGATGCCCAGCCCCCGGGCCTCCTCCTCGCCGAGCAGCATGACGTTGAGGTCGCGGGCGTACACCAACAGGACGGCGAACAGCGGGGGAACCACGACCGCGGTGACGGCGACGTCGCTCCACGCGGCGCCGGAGAGGTGACCCATCAGCCACGCGACGATCCGGCGGAGCGACTCGCCGGCCTGCAGCTGGAGGTACGAGATGACCGCGCCGAGGAACGTCTGGACGGCGACGCCGGCGAGCAACAGGGTCGCGACCGGGGTCCGCCCGTGTCGCGTCGCGATGGCGTACACGCCGAAGGCGGCGACGAGCGCCCCGACGAACGCGAAGAAGCTCACTCCGGCGCCGTACGAGAGCCCCAGGTCGACCGCGCCGACCACCGGGAGCGTCAGCGTCGCCGACAGCGCGGCGGGGAAGACGATGAACGCGACCGCGCCGACCGCCGCGCCCGAGGAGACGCCGATGATCGACGGGTCCGCCATCGGATTCCGGAAGAACCCCTGCATCACCGTACCGGCGGCCGCGAGCGCGAACCCCACGAGCGCGCCCATGAGGATCCGCGGGAGCCGGACGCCGACGACGATCTGCTGATGCACGCCGTCGACGGGGAACGCGAACGGCGACCGGTACGCGAGGGTGACGCCCGGAAGCGTGAGCGGCCCGACGCCCTGCGAGGTCGTCTCGATCCCGGCCGGGACGACGAGCGCGTTCAACACCGCCTTCACCACCTCGAGCGGCGGGATACGGACGGGACCGATCGCGGCGCTCGCGATCACCACGGCGAGGAGCGCCGCCGCTAGCGCGGCGGACCATCCCGCCGACCGTCGCCAGACACTCATTCGTTCTTCAACAAAATTTGTAGTAGGTAAATACTTATTGGATGGGCCTCGTCGTCGACCCGATGCGAGACAGGTACGTCATCGCGATGGCCCTGCTCGTGACGACCGCCCTCGCGGGCGGCGTCGCGGGTTCGGCCGCGGGCGCACAGCCGACGATCGAGACGACGGAGACGACGGAGACGACGCCGACCGCGCACGCGGTCGACGGGTCCGCGGTCCCGCAGGCGAACGGCTCCGACGGCGACACCTGCGGATTCCCCGTCGAGCTGACGGACGCGACGGGAACGACGGTCACGCTCGACGAGCGGCCAGAGCGGATCACGACGACCAACCCGTCGGCCGCGCAGACGCTCTGGGAGATCGGCGCGCGGGACCGCGTCGTCGGCGTGACGCAGTACGCCGCCTACCTCGACGGGGCGGGCGATCGGGCGAACGTCTCGGCAGAGGGCTTCGGCGTCAGCGTCGAGCGCGTCGTCGGCACCGAGCCGGACCTCGTGCTCGTCCCGAACGCGTCGTCGGCGAGCACGGCGGAGACGCTCCGCGGGCAGAACCTCACGGTGTACCACTTCGCCGCGGCGACCTCGGTCGAGGACATCGCGGAGAAGACGGAGACGACCGGGCGGCTCGTCGGGAACTGCGAGGCCGCCGCCGAGACGAACGCGGAGATGAATCAGGCCGTCGCGGACGCCGAGAACCGGACCGCCGACCTCGACCGCCCCGCCGCGCTGTACCCGCTCGGCGACGGCTACGTCGCCGCGGACAACACCTTCATCAACTCGATCATGGAGATCGGCGGCGTGGACAACGTCGCCGCCGCGGAGGGCGACGGCTACCCGCAGCTCTCGAACGAGATCATCCTCCAGACCGACCCTGAGATCATCCTCGTCACCGACCCCGAGGCGCCGATCCTGGACGAGGAGCCGTACGCCAGCACGACCGCGGGCGTCGAGGGCAACTACGTCGTGATGAACGTGAACTACCTCAACCAGCCGGCCCCGCGCAGCGTGATCGAGTCGACCGAGACGCTCGCGACCGCCGTCGAGGAGCTACAGACAGGGGACGGAGAGACGACCGACGGCGAGGACGGCAGTGACGGGAGCGACGGCACCGACGGCGAGGACGGCGCCGCGGATGGAGACGACAGGGAGGACGGGACGAACGACGGGGAGGACGGGACGAACGACGGGGAGGACGGGACGAACGACGGAGAGGACGGGACGAGCGACGGGGAGGACGGCTCGCAGAGCCAAGCGCCCGGCTTCGGCGTCGTAACCGCCCTGGTCGCGGCGCTCGCGGCGGCGCTGATCGCGCGCTCGTAGGGGGTCCCCGCCCTGGTCGCGGCGCTCGCGGCGGCTCCTTTTCACTGACGCGCTACTGGTTCGCCGAGTGCGCGTCGAGCGCGACCGGGATCGAGCGCGCGGCCACGTCGCCCGCGAACGCCTCGCCGTCGGCTTCTAGCCGGTCGAACGTGTCGTAGTGGATAGGGACGACCAGATCCGGGTCCATCGCCTCGGCGAGGTCCGCGGCGGCGTGGCGGTCGGAGACGAGCCCACCGCCGCCGATGTTCGCGAGGAATATCGAGACGTCGAGCTCCGCGAACCCGTCGAACGCGTCGGAGTCGCCCGGCCAGAAGACGGTGCGGTCGCCGAGTCCGAGCAGGAACCCGCAGCCGAATCCCGGCGGGTGGATCACCGAGCCGTCGGGGCCGGCGTTGGGCCCCTCCGGATCGTTGTGCGCGGCGACCGACCAGACCGCGACCTCGCCGGTCGGGGTCGCCACGTCGACGCGCGCCTCGTCGTCGACCCGAATCACGTCGTAGTCGTCGGCGAGCGACTCGATCGACTCCACGTCCCGGTCGATCCTCGCGGGGTCGACCGCCTCGTAGATCACGAGCGTCGCGTCCTCCCGCGCGACCGACCGGATCCCCTCGGGGGCGTAGTGGTGGTCGTGGGTGACGACGACGAGGTCTCCGTCCCGAGCCCAGTAGTCGTCGAGGACGCCGTATCGCCCCGGGTCCGTGTAGGCGACGGGGCCGTCCTCGGGCTCCAGCCGCGCCGTCGCGTAACCGAGCCACTCCACCGTGAAGCCGTCGTAATGGACCGTCATACGCGGGGCTCCGGCCGCGGGTGTCTTGAGAGTGGCTATCTCTCCCGCGTCACTCCGTCTCGCGTCCCGTCGCCGGCGGAAGCCCTCACTCCGTTCCGCGTCCCGTCGCCGGCGGAAGCCCTCACTCCGTCCCGTCGCCCGCGAGGCGCGTGACGCGTTCCAGCGAGTCGGCGTCGTGGACCGACTTGTCCTCGCGCACGCCGACGAACCGCGGGAATCGGAGGGCGTAGCCCGACGAGTACGTCGGCGAGGTCTGGATCGCTTCGTACCCCACTTCGAGGACGACTTCGGGACGGATCGAGATCTCGGTCCCGTCCTCGCTCACCACGTGCGGCTCCAGCCGCTCGGTGAGGTCGGCGAGCTCCTCGTCGGTGAGCCCGGTCGCGACCTTGCCGATGGTCGCGAATTCGTCGTCCCCCGCCCGTACACCGAGCAGGAACGTCCCGAACAGTTCTGCACGGCGCCCCTCGCCCCACTCCGCGCCGATCACGACGGCGTCGAGCGTCTCCACGTCGGGCTTGCGCTTCAGCCAGTCTCGGCCGCGGTCGCCGGGGGTGTACGCCGATTCCGGGTTCTTCAGCATCACGCCCTCGTGGCCCGCGGCGAGGGCGGCCGCCTCCGCGGCCTCGATCGCCGCCGGGTCGTCCGCGAACTCGACGCCCGCGGCCGCGTCGGGCAGGACTTCGACGAGTCGGTCGTGACGGGCGCGGAGCGGCTCGTCCAGCAGATCCTCGCCGTCCGCGTGGAGGCAGTCGAACGCGTGGAGCCGGAGCCCGACCTCCTCGCGCATCCGGTCGACATCGTGTTTCCGCCGGAAGCGACGCAGCACCTCCTGAAACGGGAGCGGGTCGCCGTCGTCGTCGATCGCGACGACCTCGCCGTCGAGGATGACCGGGACGGAGACGCGCGCTTCGACGCACTCGACGACCTCCGGGAGCGCGTCGGTCACGTCGTCCATGTTCCGCGAGTAGATCCGCGGGCCGAGTCCGTCGCCGCCGGAGTCGTCGTCGGAAACGTTGCCGCCGGTCCCGTCTTCGCCCTCGACAGAAGACTCGGGCACGTAGTGGACCTGCACGCGCGCGCCGTCGAATTTGGTCTCGACGGCGACCTCCCCGAACGCCTCGACCGCGTCGGTCGCCGTCCCGGCCTGCGCGAGCATCGCCTGGACCGGTCGACCGACCGCCAGCCCTTCGGCGCGCAGGCCGACGAGCCCCTCGTCGCGGGCGAGGACCGCGACGTGCCCGTAGTCGTTAGTCACCTGCAGCGCGCGCTCGACGGCCGCGACCGCCTCGTCGCCGGCGCGGAGGGTCGAGCCACCGTTACCGCTCTCGGACTCGGGTGCAGCGGCTTCGCTGTCCGCGAGGAACGCCTCCGCGATCGCGTCGCGGACCGCCCCTTCGCCGACGCCGAGCCGCATCTCGCCGAGGACGAGCCGGGCGAGCACCTTCGCCTCGGCCGGCTCGCACCGGTTGAACAGCCCGAACAGCGCGTCGCGTTTTCGGGACTCGCTGCCGTCCCCGGCGGCGGCCGCCAGCTCTCGTAGCTCCGTGTCGACCGCGGCGACGGAGAGCTGGTCGCGCCCCTCGCCGAAGGCGGCGAGGCCGCGCTGGCCGCCGAACTCGAAGCCGGCGGCGACCGCGCCGATCTCGCCCGCCTCCGCCAGCCGCGCTTCCACGTCGGCCGCGGTCACGTTCGGCCCCGCGGCGCGGGCGATCGCCTCGCGACAGAGCGCCGGCCCCACGTCGAGCGTCCGGGTGTCGTGCGCCGGGAAGACGCGACCGAGCAGGAAGCGGACGACCGTCGCGAGACCGTCGCCTTCGGCGTCGTGGTTCTCGTCGCCCTCGGCGTCGTGGTTCTCGTCGCCCTCGGCGTCGTCGTTCTCGCCGCTTCCCCCACGACCTCCGGCCACCGCGAACAGGTCGGCGACGAGCCGGGTCGTCTCGATGTCGGCGGGCTCGGCCGCCAGGCCCTCCGCCCGGTCGGCGAACGCTGCGAACTCCATGCGCGGAGTCGGCGATCGCTCGGCAAAAGCGCCGCGATACGGGTCGGACCCGGGGCAGACGGACCGCGTGCCGACCGCTCCCACGCCGCCGATCGGGCGCAGGCCTTTTTACTGGGGGCGGTCGTCGACCGTCCCATGAGCACCGAGTCCGCCCTCGCCGACGGAGTCCGCGAGGCGCTCGCGGTCGACTCCGAGGAGTTCGACGCCCGCGCCGAGGAGGAGGCGGAGGTCGTCAAGCAGGCGCTCCGCGACGGCGCCTTCGACAACCACCAGTCGATCGTCGGCTTCGAGTACGAGTTCTACGCGGTCGCCGACGGGCGGTGGAGCGAGGAGTCGCGGGCGGGCGAGTACGCCCTGATGCGGGTCCCCCGCCGACTGCTGGAGCTGATGGGGTTCGAAAAGGAGCTCGGGCTCCACAACGCCGAGATGTCGACGAGCCCGCAGCCGCTCTCCGACCACGGGCTCCGGGCGCAGCTCGCTGAGGTCAGGGCGCGGCTGGACGCCGCGGAGAACACCGCCGGCGTCGAGGGGATGCGGCTCGTCTCGGACGGTCTCTGGACCATTCCGCCGGCGGGCGAGACGGCCCGCGAGTATCTCACCGACAGCGTCGACGTCGACGGGGTCACCGTCGCCGTCAACATGAGCGACGCGGTGCGGTACCACGCGATGGCGAACGCGGGAGACGACGAGGCGCTCGGGACGGCCGTCGAGGCGCCGGGGGTGTCGCTGCCGGCGGACACGGTGATGCCGGAGAGCCTCATCACGTCGATACAGCCGCACTATCAGGTCGCGCAGGCCGAGACCCTTCCCCGGCACTTCCGGTACGCGCTCCGGATCGCCGGTCCCCTGCTCGCGCTCGGGGTCAACTCCCCCCTCTTCCCGCCGGACCTGTACGACGACGACTGGACCGGCGAGCGCGTCCTCGCGGAGGGCGCGACGGAGAACCGCATCCACGTCTTCGAGTCGGTGCTCAACGCGCGCACCGACAGGGGCAAGGTCCGGTTCCCGCGGGAGTTCCACGATGTCGAGACCGCGGTCGACCGGATCGCGGCCGACGAGACGCTGATCCCGATGCCGGAACCCGACGGTACCGACCGGTTCGACGACGAGTTCGCGACGTTCCGGACGAAACACGGCAGCTACTGGCGGTGGGTCCGCCCGGTCTTCGAGGGCGCGAGCCGGTCGAGCGCCAACGCTCGGATCGAGTTCCGACCGATTCCGGGCCAGCCGACCGTCCGCGACTCGATCGCCTTCCAGGGGGCGTTCGCCGGGCTGATGCAGGCGCTCCCGCAGCGCGAACACCCCGTCATCGGGCTCGACTGGGAGACCGCGCGCGACAACTTCTACGCCGCGGTCGCCGACGGGCTCGACGCGGAGATCGAGTGGATCGGACTCGACGGGGAGCGAACCACCGACGTCGACGCGCTGTACGCGGACCTCCTCGACCACGCCGAGGCGGGGCTCCGGACCGCGGGCTGCCCCGAGGAAGAGGCGGCCGCGTGGCTCGCTCCGCTCCGGTGGCGGGTGGCGAACCGGACGACGCCGGCGAGCTGGAAGCGAGACCGGGTTCGCGAGCGCCTCGACGCCGGCGACGACTTCGAGACGGCGGTCCACGACACCCAACGCGAGTACATCGACCGACAGGCCGAGACGCTGATCGAGGGCGGCTTCTCCGCGTGGACGAACGGTGACTGAGGCGCCGAATCGGCGTCGATCCGAATAAACCGGCAATCGGTTCCGGATTCGGGAACGGCGGCTTTGACCCGTCTCGACGACTGAGTTGCGGTTCGATCGCGTATGAGGCGGACAGAGCCTTCGAAGCGGCCGATTAGCCCCTGTGTCTGTGTCTCACGCACCAGGTTTTATAACTACAAAACATCATAGGTGCAGCTGAATATTCTCGATAGCCATATTACCTTATGAGTGGGACCGGTACGAGGTGGTATGATGGAGCGAAGACAGTTCCTCAGCGGCACCGGCGCGGCGATCGGCGGATCGCTGCTCGCCGGCTGCGTTGGCGGGAGCGACTCTCGGACGGTAACGGTCGATTACGCCTACTACAACCCGGTCAGCCTCGTGTTACGGGAGAAAGGGTGGATGGCGGAGGCGTTCACCGACACCGACGTGGAGATCGAGTGGGTGCTGAGCCTCGGCAGCAACCAGGCGAACGAGTACTCCCAGAGCGGCGAGGCCGAGGTCGCCTCCACCGCCGGGATCGCGGCGCTGATGGCCCGGTCGAACGGCGTCCCGATCACGACGCCGTACATCTACTCCGAGCCGGAGTGGACCGCGCTCGTCACCTTCGAGGAGAGCGGTATCGAGTCTGTCGCCGATCTGGAGGGCAAGCGGGTCGCCGCGACCCGAGGGACCGACCCGTACTTCTTCCTCCTGCAGGCGCTCGATGACGCCGGGATGAGCGAGGACGACGTGGAGGTCGTCCACCTCCAGCACCCCGAGGGGCAGTCCTCGCTGGTGCAGGGCAACGTGGACGCGTGGGCGGGGCTCGACCCCCACATGGCCGAACTGGAGTTGGAACACGACGGTGCGGAGCTGTTCTTCCGCGAGCCCGCGTACAACACCTACGGGTTCCTGAACTTCCTCGACGGGTTCCTCGCGGACCACCCGGAGGACGCCCGGCGCGTGATCGACGCCTACGAGCGCGGCCGCGAGTGGGCGATCGCCAACCCCGAGGAGACCGCGTCGATCCTCGCGAGCGAGTCGGACATGTCACAGCCGGTCGCGGAGCGAGTGTTCACCCAACGGAACGACCTCTCGGAGCCGATTCCGGGCGACGCCCACCGAGATCTGCTGTCGGACCTCGCGCCGATCCTCCAAGAGGAGGGGCTCGTCACCGACGGCGCCGATCCACAGGGGAGCATCGACGACCTGCTCGACTCCGAGTTCGCGGCCGACGCCGCGGGAGGCGAGTGAGATGGCGACAACGCGGGAGACCGAGACCGGCGACGTCGGCTCCGCCCTCGCCGGCGCGCTCCCGGACGCCGACCGGTTCCGATGGCTGCTCGGACTGGTCGTGCCGGCGGCCCTCGTCGTCGTCTGGCACCTGCTGGTCGCGACGGGCGTGTTCGCGGCCCATCAGCTCCCCCAGCCCCTCCGCGTGGTCGAGACGCTCTACGGGATGGCGGCCACGGGCGAGCTGTGGGGCCACATCGCCATCACGCTCCAGCGCGTGTTCTTCGGGACGCTCCTCGGCGTGAGCGTCGGGATCGTTCTCGGAACGGTAACGGGGCTGTACGGGCTCGCGGAGGACCTGCTCGACCCGCTCTTGCAGAGCCTCAAGAACATCCCCTCGCTGGCGTGGGTGCCGCTGTTCCTGCTGTGGTTCGGCATCGGCGAGGGCGCGAAGGTGCTGCTCATCGCGGTCGGGGCGTTCTTTCCGGTCTACCTCAACCTCTCGACGGGGATCGGCAACGTGAGCGAGGACCTGATCGAGGTGGCCGAGGTGTACGACCTCGGTCGGTTCGAGTCGCTCCGGCGGGTCGTGTTTCCGGCCGCGGTGCCGAGCCTGCTCGTCGGGATCCGCGGCGGCGTCGGGCTGGCGTGGATGTTCGTCGTCGCCGCGGAACTGATCGCGGCGAGCCAGGGGATCGGCTTCCTGATGAGCGACGGGCGGGTGCTCGCCCGGCCGGACATCATCGTGGGCTCGATCCTGCTGTTCGCCTTCTTCGGGAACCTCTCGGACCTCGCCGTCAAGGAGGTGGAAAAGCGTGCCGTCGACTGGTGAGGCGTCGAAGCGCGATCCCGCGGAGGCGACGCTCGGCTCGGAGGACCCGGCGGCGGACCCGGCGCTCGCGGTCCGCGGGCTCACGAAGCGCTACGGCGATACCGTCGCGCTCGACGAGGTCGACCTCGCGATCGACGGCGGTGAGTTCGTGGCTGTCGTCGGCCCCTCCGGCTGCGGGAAGTCGACGCTGCTGCGCGTCCTCACCGGGTTAGAGGAGCGGTTCGAGGGACGCGCGGCAGTCGACGGGGTCGACGTGCGCGACGGCGGCAGCGACGCGGTCGGCATGGTGTTTCAGGAGCCGCGCCTGCTCGCGTGGGCGGACGTGCGAGAGAACATTGCGGTCGGGCTCCCGGCCGATGTCGACCCCGACGACCCCGCCGCGCGCGACCGCGTCGACGGCCTGATCGAGACGGTCGGTCTCGACGGGTTCGCCGAGAGCCGTCCGGGAGAGCTCTCGGGCGGGATGGCCCAGCGCGTCTCGCTGGCGCGCGGGCTCGCCTACGAGCCGGAGGTGCTGCTGCTCGACGAGCCGTTCTCCGCGCTCGATCAGCTGACGAAGTACGAACAGCAGGACAACCTGCTCGACGTGTGGCGCGAGCGCGGGGCGACGGTCGCCCTCGTCACCCACGACGTGGAGGAGGCGGCGTACCTCGCGGACCGCGTCGTCGTGCTCGGCGGTCAGCCCGGCACCGTGGAGACCGTCGTCGACGTGGAGGCGGACCGGCCGCGCGAGCGGACCGACGAGGCGCTGCTCGCGGCCCGCCGCGAGATCACGGACGCGCTCGGCGTCTGATCGGCGTTCGACCTTCTTGGGGTCGATCGCCGCGCGCCGGCCGCGCGCCGGCCCCGCACGGAACGAAACGAACGTCGATTCGGCTTATGAACCGGGTTCCGAAACCACATCACACCGACCGCCTCGGTGTGTGTATTATGTGTATAAGGCCGTTCGATCCCGTTGATGTACTGCGGTTTTCGGAATCGACGCTCGAATCTCGGGCCCCTTCAGCCGGGTCGTTTTTGCGATCGGCACAAGTGTTAAGTTCTCGACCGTGCTTTCGTCAGTCGATGACAGACATCACGGAGGATTCGTCGGACACCCCGGCGGATCGAGTTCTTCCAGGGCACGATAGCTTCTAACATCGATATCGGTCCTGTACGGATCTTCGACACGACGTTACGAGACGGTGAACAGTCACCACGTACATCGTTCAGCTACGACGAGAAACGCCGCATAGCGGCGACGCTGGACGACATGAACACCCACGTCATCGAGGCGGGGTTCCCGGTGAACTCGGACGCGGAGTTCGAGGCCGTGAGCGACATCGCCGCCGCGACGGACACCACCGTCTGCGGGCTGGCGCGGGTCGTCGAGGGCGACATCGACGCCGCCGTCGACTCCGGCGTCGAGATGGTCCACGTGTTCGTCTCCACCAGCGACGTACAGCTGGAGGATTCGATGCACGCGACCCGGCAGGAGGCGAAACAGCGCGCCGTCGCCGCCGTCGAGCAGGTGAAAGACGCCGGCGTCGAGTGTATGTTCTCGCCCATGGACGCGACGCGGACCGACCCCGACTACCTGCGGGAGATCGTTGAGGCGGTCTCGGACGCGGGCACCGACTGGATCAACATCCCGGACACGTGCGGCGTCGCGATGCCGACCAGCTTCGGGAAGACGGTGAAGGCGGTCGTCGAGGCGACCGACGCCCGCGTCGACGTGCACACCCACGACGACTTCGGGATGGCCGCGGCGAACGCGGTCACCGGCTTCGAGAACGGCGCGGAGCAGGCGCAGGTGTCGGTCAACGGGATCGGCGAGCGCGCCGGCAACGCCGCCTACGAGGAGGTCGTGATGGCGGTCGAATCGGTGTACGGCGTCGATACCGGCATCGACACGACCCAGATCACCAAGCTGGCCCGGATCGTCGAGGAGGCTTCGGACATCCCGGTGCCGGCGAACAAGCCCGTCACCGGGCGGAACGCGTTCGCCCACGAGTCGGGCATCCACGCGGCGGGCGTCATCGAGAACGCCGACACGTTCGAGACCGGCGTGATGACACCCGAGATGGTCGGGGCCGAACGCGAGTTCGTGCTCGGGAAACACACCGGCACCCACAGCGTGCGCAAGCACCTGGTGGAGGCCGGCTTCGACCCGAGTGACAGCGAGGTCCGGCGGATCACCAAACGCGTCAAGGAGTACGGCTCCGGCAAGCGTCAGGTGACCGCCGGCGATGTCGAGCGATTCGCCGAGGAGGCGGACATCGACCGCGAGGAGGAGGTCCGGATCTGATGGCCGCCTCCCTGAACGGGGAGCCCGCCGAGCGACCGCCGCGCGGTCGCGCGGACGGAGTCGATCACCCGATCCGACCCGTCCCCCGGAACCGGTCCGCCGGGAACGCTCCCCGACAGGGATTTATACCTCGGCCGCGTTGGTGGAGCCGAGATGCGACGGCACACCGAGACCCCGACGACAGCCGACGTCGCCGGAGCCGTCGCGCCGATCATTGTAGGGGTATAACCCCCTACACTACCCCTTCCTCACCGACGCCACGCATCGACGAACGCCGACGGGCGGATCGTTCCCCGCCCGGCGCCCCGGCGTTCGGACCGACCGAGTCTCACATTCCCGAGATGCACCACCGAACACCACCACGACAATGAGCGACACAGCAGCACAGCCACGAGAGGACGACGCGGAGGACGGAGACGACCCGACCGCGGCCGACGCCGACGATCCGGTCGACACCGACGGTCCCGCCGCGGGATCGGTGTCGACCGGCGCCGAGTCGGTCGTCGCCGCGCTGGAGGCCGCCGGCGCACAGACGGCCTTCGGCGTGCAGGGCGGCGCGATCATGCCGGTGTACGACGCGCTGTACGACTCCTCGATCCGCCACGTGACGATGGCGCACGAGCAGGGGGCGTCCCACGCCGCCGACGCCTACGGCGTCGTGGCCGGCGAGCCGGGCCTCTGTCTGGCGACCTCAGGGCCGGGCGCGACGAACCTCGTCACCGGCATCGCCGACGCCGACATGGACTCGGACGCAATGTTAGCGTTGACCGGGCAGGTGCCGACCGAGTTCGTCGGCAACGACGCGTTCCAGGAGACCGACACGGTCGGCGTCACCCGCCCGATCACGAAGCACAACTACTTCGCGAACGGCGCAGACAGCGTCGGCGACACCGTCGGCGAGGCGTTCGAGCTGTCGCGCGCGGGCCGCCCCGGGCCGACGCTCGTCGACCTGCCGAAAGACGTGACGCAGGCAGAGACGGACGAGACGCCCGGCCCGGCGACGCCGCCGGCCGGCACTGACCCCGATCCCAACGCCGACGCCGACGCGGTCGAGGAGGCCGCCCGAGCGATCGAGGCGGCCGAACGCCCCGTCTGCCTGTTCGGCGGCGGCGTGATCAAGGCGGACGCGAGCGACGCCGCGCGCACCTTCGCGCGAACGTACGGGATCCCGGTGACGACGACGATGCCCGGAATCGGCTCGTTCCCCGAGGACGACGACCTCTGTCTCTCGTGGGCGGGGATGCACGGCACCGGCTACGCAAACATGGCGATCACCCACACCGACTGCCTGATCGCGGTCGGCACCCGGTTCGACGACCGGCTGACGGGCGGGATCGACACGTTCGCGCCGGAGGCCGAGGTCGTCCACGTCGACATCGACCCGGCGGAGATAAGCAAGAACGTCCACGCCGACTACCCGCTGATCGGCGACGCGGGGCGCGTCCTCGACCAGCTGACCGCGGCGGTCCGCGAGGCGCCCGACGCCGAGGCGTGGCGCGAGCGCTGCGCGGAGTGGAAGGAGACGTACCCGCTCACGTACGCCACGCCGGACGACGAGCCGCTGAAGCCGCAGTTCGTCGTCGAGGCGTTCGACGAGGCGACCGACGACGACACCATCGTGACGACCGGCGTCGGACAACACCAGATGTGGGCGTCCCAGTACTGGACGTACTCTGAGCCCCGGACGTGGGTCTCCTCGCACGGGCTGGGAACGATGGGATACGGCGTGCCCGCCGCCGTCGGCGCGCGCGTCGCGGCCGACACGATGGGCGAGCAGGACCGCGACGTGGTGTGTTTCGACGGTGACGGCTCCTTCCTGATGACGATGCAGGAGCTGTCAGTGGCGGTCCGCGAGGACCTCGACATCACGATCGCGGTGCTGAACAACGAGTACATCGGGATGGTGCGCCAGTGGCAGGACGCCTTCTACGAGGGCCGCCACATGGCCTCCGACTACACGTGGATGCCCGAGTTCGACAAGCTCGCCGAGGCGTTCGGCGCCTTGGGCCTCCGCGTCGACGACTACGACGAGGTCGCGCCCGCTGTCGAGGAGGGGCTCGACTACGACGGGCCGGCCGTGATCGACTTCCACGTCGACCCGGAGGAGAACGTCCTGCCGATGGTGCCGAGCGGCGGTGCGAACGGCAAGTTCGCCACCGCGGAGGACCAGCTATGAGCGGCGACGCGCCCGACTCCCGGCCGGCGACCGACGGCGGCTCCGCCTCCGACACCGGCGCTCCCGGGGCCGACTCCCGGCCCGCGCCGAGCGAACAGCCCGCCCCCGAGGAGCGCGACCACCCCGAGGGGCGACGGAACCTCGAAGGGATCCGCATCGACCCCGTCGTCGAAGCGGAACACGAGTCCCGCCGCGCCGTCATCTCGGCGCTGGTGGAGGACGAGCCGGGCGTGCTCGCGCGCGTCTCGGGGCTCGTCTCCCGCCGCCAGTTCAACATCGAGAGCCTCACCGTCGGCCCGACGACCGTGGACGGCCACTCGCGGATCACCATGGTCGTCGAGGAGACGGACCCCGGCATCGACCAGATCGAAAAGCAGATGGCGAAGCTGAAGCCCGTCATCTCGGTCGGCGAGGTCGCCGGCGACGCGGTCACCTCTGAGCTCGTCCTCCTGAAGGTGGAGGCGGACGACCCAGCCGCGGTCCATGCCGTCTCCGAGATGTACGACGGCCGGACCGTCGACGCCGGCCCGGAGACGATCACCGTCGAGCTCACCGGCGACAACGCCAGCATCGACAACGCGATCGGCGCCTTCGAGCGGTTCGGCATCGTCGAGATCGCGCGAACGGGGCCGACCGCCCTCGCGCGCGGCAACACGCCGACGGCGCCCGGAGAGAAGCCCGGAACGGCCGGCGAACCGACCACGCACGACGACTGACACGCGAACACACGCGAACACATACGATACACATGACCGAAGACGACACGCAGACGTTCGACTCGACAGTATACTACGACGAAGACGCGGACGAGGAGGCGATCGCCCAGAAAACCGTGGCCGTGCTCGGCTACGGCTCGCAGGGCCACGCGCACGCGCAGAACCTCTCCGAGAGCGGGGTCGACGTGATCGTCGGCCTCCGCGAGGACAGCTCCTCGCGATCCGCCGCCGAGAGCGACGGGCTCCGCGTCGAGACCCCCGCCGACGCGGCCGCCGAGGCCGACATCGTGAGCGTGCTCGTGCCCGACACGGTCCAGCCGGACGTGTACGAGAACGCGGTCGAGCCGAACCTGGACGCGGGCGACACGCTCCAGTTCGCGCACGGGTTCAACATTCACTACAACCAGATCCAGCCGCCCGAGGACGTCGACGTGACGATGGTCGCGCCGAAGTCGCCGGGCCACCTCGTCCGCCGCAACTACGAGAACGACGAGGGGACGCCCGGCCTGCTGGCGGTGTACCAGGACGCGACCGGCGACGCCCACGACGAGGGGCTCGCGTACGCCGCCGCGATCGGCTGTACCCGCGCCGGCGTCGTCGAGACGTCGTTCCGCGAGGAGACCGAGACCGACCTGTTCGGCGAGCAGGCCGTCCTCTGTGGCGGCGTCACCTCGCTGGTGAAGCAGGGGTACGAGACGCTGGTCGACGCCGGCTACTCCCCGGAGATGGCGTACTTCGAGTGTCTCAACGAGCTGAAGCTCATCGTCGATCTGATGTACGAGGGGGGGCTCGGCGAGATGTGGGACTCCGTCTCCGACACCGCCGAGTACGGCGGGCTCACGCAGGGCGACGTGGTCGTCGACGAGCACGCCCGCGAGAACATGGAGGAAGTCTTAGAGAAGGTCCAGAACGGCGAGTTCGCCCGCGAGTGGATCTCCGAGAACCAGGCGGGACGGCCCTCCTACACGCAGCTCCGGACCGCGGAGAAGAACCACGAGATCGAGGCCGTCGGCGAGGAGCTGCGCGGCCTGTTCGCGTGGCAGGACGAGGGCGAAGAGGACGAGGAGGAGAGCGCCGAGGTGACCGCCTGATGGGCGTACGCGGCGACGCGAACCGGTCCTGTGAGACCACGCGGTCCACGCGCCACGCGGGTGAGTCCCGATGAGCGAGGGAACGCTGTACGACAAGGTCTGGGACCGGCACAAGGTGACGCGGCTACCGACCGGACAGGACCAGCTGTTCGTCGGGCTCCACCTCGTCCACGAGGTCACCAGCCCGCAGGCGTTCGGCATGCTGAAGGAGCGCGGCCAGGAGGTCGCGTTCCCGAAGCGCACGCACGCGACGGTCGATCACATCGTGCCGACCGGGAACCGCGATCGGCCCTACCGCGACGAGGCCGCCGAGAGCATGATGGCGGAGTTAGAGGAGAACGTCCGCGGCTCGGGCATCGAGTTCTCCGACCCGGACTCCGGCGATCAGGGGATCGTCCACGTCATCGGCCCGGAGCAGGGGCTCACTCAGCCGGGGATGACGATCGTCTGCGGCGACTCGCACACGTCGACGCACGGCGCATTCGGCGCGCTGGCGTTCGGCATCGGCACCTCGCAGATCCGCGACGTGCTGGCGACCGGCTGCGTCGCGATGGAGAAACAGAAGGTCCGCAAGATCGAGGTCACGGGCGAGCTCGGCGAGGGCGTCACCGCGAAGGACGTCATCCTGACGATCATCGGGAAGCTCGGGACTGACGGCGGCGTCGGCCACGTGTACGAGTACGCCGGCGAGGCCATCGAGGACCTGGGGATGGAGGGACGGATGTCCATCTGTAACATGTCGATCGAGGGCGGCGCCCGCGCGGGGTACGTCAATCCCGACGAGACCACCTACGAGTGGCTGAAGGGGACGGACGCCTTCGCCGACGACCCCGAGAAGTTCGAGCGGCTGAAGCCCTACTGGGAGTCGATCCGGACCGACGACGACGCCGAGTACGACGACGTGGTCACCATCGACGGCTCGGCGATCGAGCCGACCGTCACGTGGGGGACCACGCCCGGCCAGACGGCGGGCATCACCGAGCCGATCCCGGACCCCGACGACCTGCCGGAGGAGGACCGCGACACGGCGCGACGCGCGCAAAAGCACATGCGCGTCGAGCCCGGCGACACGATGGAGGGGTACGACATCGACGTGGCGTTCCTCGGCTCGTGTACCAACGCGCGCCTGAAGGACCTCCGCGAGGCCGCGGCGTTCGTCGAGGGCCGCGAGGTCGACGACGACGTGCGCGCGATGGTCGTCCCCGGAAGTCAGCGGGTCCGCGACGCCGCCGAGGCCGAGGGGCTCGACGAGGTGTTCAAAGAGGCCGGATTCGACTGGCGCGAGCCCGGCTGTTCGATGTGTCTCGGGATGAACGACGACCAGTTGGTGGGCGACGAGGCGAGCGCCTCCTCGTCGAACCGGAACTTCGTCGGGCGGCAGGGCTCGAAGGACGGGCGCACCGTGCTGATGAGTCCGATCATGGTCGCGGCCGCGGCGGTGACCGGCGAGGTCACCGACGTCCGCGAGATGGAGGAGGTGGCGACCGTATGAGCTCGCCCGAGTTCAGCGACGGCGAGGCGCCGGCGGAGAAGGTCACCGAGGTCTCCGGCACCGGGATCCCGGTCCGGGGCAACGACATCGACACCGACCAGATCATCCCGGCGCGGTTCATGAAGGTCGTCACCTTCGACGGCCTGGGCCAGTTCTCCTTCTTCGACCAGCGGTTCGACGACGACGACAACGAGAAGGACCACCCCTTCAACGAGGAGAAATACCGGGGCGCGAACGTGCTGGTCGTCAACGCCAACTTCGGCTGCGGCTCCTCGCGCGAGCACGCCCCGCAGGCGCTGATGCGCTGGGGGATCGACGCCGTCGTCGGCGAGTCGTTCGCGGAGATCTTCGCTGGCAACTGCCTCGCGCTCGGCGTCCCGACGGTCACGGCCGACCAGGAGGACATCGAGGCGCTGCAGGACTACGTCGAGGCCAACCCCGACGCCGAGGTCGACATCGACGTGGCCGAAGAGACGATCACCTACGGCGACACCGTGATCGACGCGACGGTCCACGACGCACAGCGGAAGGCGCTCGTCGAGGGCGTCTGGGACACCACGGCGCTGATGGGCGCGAACGAGGGCGCGGTCCGCGAGACCGCCCGGTCGCTCCCGTACGTGCCGGCGGAGCACATCCCGGGGGACGAGGCGTGAGCCACGAGGTCGTCGTCATCGAGGGCGACGGGATCGGCCGCGAGGTCGTCCCGGCCGCCGTCGAGGTACTGGAGGCGCTCCCCGTCGACTTCGAGTTCGTCGAGGCCGAGGCGGGCGACGCGGTGGAAGAGCGGACGGGAGCGGCGCTCCCCGCCGAGACCTACGACCTCGCGGCCGACGCGGACGCGACGCTGTTCGGCGCGGCAGGCGAGACGGCCGCCGACGTCATCCTCCCGCTGCGCGAGGCGGTCGACTCGTTCGTCAACGTCCGGCCCGCCAAGGCGTATCCCGGCGTCGACGCCGTCCGTCCGGAGACGGACGTGGTCTTCCTGCGCGAGAACACCGAGGGCGTCTACGCCGGCCACGAGGACCGGCTCTCCGATGACCTCTCGACGCTGACGCGGGTCGTCACCTCGTCGGCCTCCCGCGAACTGGCGGAGTACGCCTGCGAGTTCGTCGAGGACGGGCGAGGGCCGTCCGGCGATCCCGACGAGGGGTTCACGGTCGCGCACAAGGCGAACGTGATGCGCGAGACGGACGGCCGGTTCCGCGAGGAGGTACTGGCGGTCGCCGACGAGCGCGGCGTCGACGCCGACGAGGAGCTGATGGACGCGTTCGCGACGAAGCTCCCGCTGGACCCGACGCAGTACGGCGTGATCGTCTGTCCGAACCTCGCGGGCGACGTGCTCTCCGATCTGGCCGCCGGGCTGGTCGGCGGGCTCGGACTGCTCCCGTCGGCGAACATCGGCCACGACAACGCGCTGTTCGAGCCGGTCCACGGCACCGCGCCCGACATCGCGGGCGAGGGGATCGCGAACCCGACCGCGGCGATCCTGTCGGCGGCCATGCTGTTAGAGTACCTCGGGCACGTCGAGGAGGGCCAGCGAGTGCGCGACGCCGTGGAGGGCGTGCTCTCCGACGGCCCGCGAACCGGGGACCTCGGCGGCGACGCGACCACCGACGAGGTCACCGCGGCGGTCGTCGACCGGCTGTAGGCCGCGGGCTCGGGCGCACCGGGCCGCTTCCGTCGTCGTGCGATCGAGGCGCGTGGCCGCGGGCGAACCACAAGAAAGGAAACCCTGCGGCCCGTCGGATCGCGTATGAGTAACTACGAAGTCGCGATGGAAGCAGCCTGGTTGGTCCGTGACGTCGAGGAGACCGACGACGCCATCGGCGTCGCGGTCAGCGAAGCCGGAAAGCGACTCAACGAGACGGACAAGCAGTACGTCGAGGTCGAGCCCGGCGTCACCGGCTGTCCGGTCTGCGGGGAGCCGTTCGACGCCGCGTTCCTCGCCGCGAACACCGCCTTGGTCGGGCTCCTCTTAGAGATCGACATCTTCAACGCCGACAGCGAGGAGCACGCCGAGCGGATCGCGAAAAGCGAGGTCGGCGGCGCGCTCCGCGACGTCCCCCTTGAGGTCATCGAAGTCATCGAGACCGAGGGCGACGAGGAGGACGCCGACGTCGACGCCGGGGAGTAAAGCCTCTCCGACGGCCGACCCCCGGGCCGGTCGGCGCGGCCGACGGGCCGAGTCTCTCGACGGCGTCGCATCGTCGAGAGCGCGGGCGAGGCTGCCGGCGCGGCCGCGATATCGGTCGTTGCCGAAACCTTTTCTAATAACCCCTAGTTATCCACCGTATGGAACTCCCGACGCCGCAGGACCTCCGAGAGCAGCGGACGACGCTGGAGTTGACGCAGAGCGAACTCGCGGACGCCGCCGAGGTCTCACAGCCGCTGATCGCGCGGATCGAAGGCGGCGACGTCGACCCGCGGCTCTCGACGCTCCGGCGGATCGTCAACGCGTTACAGGAGGCGGAGGGCGAGGTCGTCCGCGCGAGCGACCTGATGAACGAGACGGTGATAAGCGTCGCGCCCGACGACGCGGTACGCGAGGCGGTCGACCTGATGGAGGAAGAGGCGTACTCGCAGCTCCCGGTGTTACAGAACGGCGTTCCGGTCGGCTCGATCAGTCAGGGCGACGTGGTCCACGCCGGCGAGAACGTGGGCGATCACCCGGTCAGCGAAGTGATGAGCGAGTCGTTCCCCACCGTCGCGCCCGGAGCGACCGTCGACGAGGTCCGGAACTTACTCGACCACTACAAGGCCGTGATGGTGACCGACGGCGGCGAGACGGTCGGGATCATCACCGAGGCGGACATCGCCGCGCACCTGTCGTAGGAGGAATTCGGGCCGACCGGAACCGTTCCCGCGGGGGCACCCGCGCGATCGCGAGGTGTCACCCCTCCCGGCGCTCAGAGAGTCGCTCCCAGATCTCCGTGCAGCCGGCGCCGTCCTCGATGTCGTCGAGGTGGCCCGTGCCGTCGTCGGGTTCGGTGTCCGTCTCTCCCTCCGCGTCCGCCTCTTCTCCCCGCCGATCGGCCTCGTCCGCTTCTCGTTCGTCGTCGGTCATGTGGTGATTGCTTCGCTGCGTCATCGTCCCTCCGGAGTGTCGTCGAAGAGCTCGGGCGCCACGTCCGCGGACGCGTGCTGTCGGTACTCGCGGTCGTCGATCGGGCTGTCGGGCGGATCGCCGGTAGAGTCGGGAACCGAATCGGTCATCACACCGACGTAAGCGGACACGCGCCATAAGTCCCGTCACACATGTAAATCGAACCACTACTCGTGGATACCGGATTTCGTGTCCGGTAGTGCGGAAGATACTTTCACACGTCACCTCGGCGCAGTCGGTCGGTTTTGCGATCTCACGGCGTCATCGAAACTGTCGCCGCTTGCGACCACCGTCACCCATTGGGCGGTCGCGGGCGAAGAAGGGGTGTGACCACTCGTTTGCGCGTCCTCGACGACGGGGCGTGGATCTCCGTCAACGACAGCCGGGAAGTGCGAGTCAGCGAACTGTGGCGGCTCGACGCGCCGGATCTCTGCGAGTGCGCGCTCGCGGACCTGGTCGTCGAAAACTTCCAGTCGGTCGGCGTCGACGGGTCGACCGTGGAGGCGCGGGTCTACGGCCAGTGTATCGCGTGCGGGGCGACGGGGACGACCGGTTGGGTCCCGATCGGGCGGGTTCGCGGGGGTGAGTTCGCCGGACTCGACCGCTCTGCGGTCCGTCGCGTGCGGCGCTGAGGAAACGGCAACACGTGCCACATCGGTGGGGCACCGGGGAACGTTGACTCGACGCGGTCGCCTATGTGGGCGTCGGGTGTAGACCGGATCGATGCCAACGGACGTCGAGAACTGGAAATCGGAGGTGTACGGCAACGATATCCGCGACCGCTTGTTCGAGTTCGCCGAGGAGGGCTACGACTCGATCCCGGACGACGAGCGGGACGCGTGGTTCGAGCGGTTCAAGTGGTGGGGTCTGTACCACCAGCGGAACGGACAGGAGGGGTACTTCATGATGCGGATCGGGACCCCGAACGGCGTGCTCGAACCGGGACAGCTCCGGACCGTCGGCGAGATCGCCGACGAGTACGCCCGCGGTCCCGGGGTGAACCCGATATTCGGCGACGCGTACGCCGACTTCACCACCCGCCAGTCGATCCAGCTCCACTGGATCGAGCTGTCGGACGTGCCGGCGATCTTCGAGAAGCTGGAGGCGAACGGCCTCTCGACCCAGCAGGCGTGTGGTGACTCCTGGCGGAACATCGTCGGGAACCCCGTCGCGGGCAAGGACGGCCAGGAGGTGATCGACGCGTGGCCGGTGATCCGCGAGCTCAACGAGACGTTCAAGGGCAACGACGACCACGCGAACCTCCCGCGGAAGTGGAAGGTGTCAGTGACCGGTTCCGCCGACGGCTCCGGGCAGGGCGACATCAACGACCTCGCGTTCGAGCCCGCGTACAAGGCGGTCGAGGGAGGCGGAGACGGCGGAGACAGTGACGGCGACGGCGACGAAAGCGGAGACGTAGTCGGATTCAACGTCCGGGTCGGCGGCGGGCTCTCGCGCAACGAGCCGCGGCTGGCCCGCGACATCGACGTGTGGGTGCCGCCGGAGCGAGTGCCGGACGTGGCCGGCGGGCTCTCCGCGCTGTTCCGCGACTACGGCGACCGCGAGGACCGGTACAACGCGCGGGTGAAGTTCCTCGTCGACGAGTGGGGCGCGGACGAGGTCCGCGAGACGCTTCAGGCGGAGTACGTCGACTTCGAGCTCGAGACCGCCGGTCGCGACGTTCGCGAGGAGTACACGTACAACACAGGCGAGGGCGAGCGCAACGACCTGATCGGCGTCCACGACCAGAAGGACGGGCGGAACTTCGTCGGGCTGAACGTGCTTGTCGGGCGGATGGGCGCGAGCGACGTGCTTGACTTGGCCGACCTCGCCGAGGAGTACGGCTCCGGCGAGGTCCGGCTCTCGCAGCGCCAGAACGTCATCGTCACCGACGTGCCCGACGCGGCGCTCGACGACTTCCTCGACGAGCCGCTGCTCGACCATTACTCGCCCGACCCCTCGCCGTTCATGCGCGGCTCGGTCGCGTGTACCGGGACGGAGTTCTGCTCGCTGTCGATCGTCGAGACGAAGAACCGGCAGGTCCGGTTCGCTCGCTGGCTGAAGGCCAACGTCGACCTCCCCGACGACGTCGACGAGTTCCACATCCACCTCTCCGGCTGTACGGCCTCGTGCGCGCAGCCGCAGATCGCCGACGTGAGCCTGCGAGGGATGAAGACCCGCAAGGACGGCGACCCGGTCGAGGCGCTCGACGTGGGGCTCGGCGGGGGGCTCGGCGAGAACCCGCAGTTCGCCCGGTGGGTCACCCAGCGCGTGCCCGCCGACGAGGTGCCGGGCGCGATCGCGAACCTGGTCGAGAGCTTCGCCGGCGAGCGCGACGAGGGCGAGTCGTTCCGCGCGTTCGTCGCCCGGCACGACGACGACGAACTGGACGCCTTCGTGGACCCCGAGGAGACCGACTACGAGGACCCGATGATGCACAACACGAAGCGCACCTGGTACCCGTACGCCGAGAACGACTCGATGGAGGATGCCCCGCCGACGCCGGCGGACGACTGACGATGCGAGCGACCGACAGGGAGGCAAGCCGATGAGCGACCGGCTGCTCCGTGTGAACGCCTACACCACGCTCGATATGGTCGACGGTCGCGCTCGGGGCCACGACTTCGAGGCTGACGCGCCCGGCGTCGTGAACGTCACGGCGCCGCGGGAGGACCCCGAGCACGTCACCCTCGAACTCGAACTCGACAACACAGCGATCGACGACCTCACCGCCCACGCCGACGAGGTCGACCTCTCGCCCGCGCAGGCGCGGACGCTCGCCGAGGCGTTGGAGTCGACGGCGGACAGGGTCGACGCGGCGCAAGACGGCGACGACGACTCCTGATCTGAGATCCGTGCGGTGGCGCGCGCCTGTGAGCGCCCGAAGGGCGCGAACAGCGCGTGCGAGGGACGCGGTGAGCGCTCGTAGAGCGCGAACCGCGAGGCTGGGGAGGAATGAGGCTGCGGTGCTGGGCGGTGCGGGTGGGACTCAAAGGGGCAGCCGCGAGGACGACGCTTGGCGACACAAGCACCGCTGGAACGAGCGGAGCGAGTGACGAGGAGCGCAGCGAGCCACGCGAGTCCTCGCGGCTGGGGCTTTGGACGTGTTCACCACCGATCTGCCAGCAACCACGTATAACCGAGCGGCTGGGGCTTTGGACGTGTTCGCCACCGATCTGCCAGCAACCACGTATAACCGAGCGGCTGGGGCTTTGGACGTGTTCACTGCGCCAACGGAAATGTCGGTCCGAACGCCCGTTTCTTCCTACAGATCAAGTCCGCGGATCGCGACGCTCCCCTCGTCGCCCTCACTGTCTCCCTCCTCCACCCGCCCGATCACGCGCCCGCCGCTCTCGTCGGCCAGCGACTTGGCGGCGTCGGGGTCCACGGCGGCGACGAAGCCGGTCCCCATGTTGAACGTCCGGTGCATCTCTTCGTCGGAGACGTCGCCCTCGGACTGCACGAACTCGAAGACGGGCTGGGGGTCGAAGGCGTCGTCGACGACGTACCGATTCGCGCCGAGCCGCGTCAGGTTGGTCCACCCGCCGCCGGTGACGTGGGCCGCGCCGCGCACGCCGTGCTCGCGCATCGGGTCAAGCAGATCGGTGTATATCCGGGTCGGCTCCAAGAGGGCCTCGCCGACCGTCTCGTACCCCTCGAACGGGCACGGGTCGGTGTACGCGTGGTCGCGGGTCGCGGCCTCGCGCGCGAGCGTGAGCCCGTTCGAGTGGATCCCCGACGACTCCCACCCGACCAGCGCGTCGCCCGGCCGCGCCTCGCCGTCGAAGACGGCCTCTTTCGCGGCGAGTCCGGCGCAGGTCCCCGCCAGATCGAGGCCCTTGATCACGTCGGGCATCACGGCCGTCTCGCCGCCCACGAGCTCCATGTCGGCGAGTTCGGCGCCGCGCGCGAGCCCCTCGCCCACCTGTTCGGCGAACCGCTCGTCCGGCTCGTCGACCGCGAGGTAGTCGACGAACGCGACGGGGCGGACGCCGGCGGCGACCAGGTCGTTGACGTTCATCGCGATGCAGTCGATCCCCACGGTGGAGTAGTCTTCGAGCGCCTCGGCGACGAGGAGCTTCGTCCCGACGCCGTCGGTCGCCAGCGCGAGGTAGCGGTCGCCGATGTCGAGCAGGCCGGCGTAGTCGCCCTCGCCCTCGCCGACCGCGCCGATCAGCGCCGCGGTCGCCGCCTCGCTGGCGTCGATGTCGACGCCGGCGTCCGCGTAAGTGAGTTCGTCGGCGTCGCTCGTCGCTCCTTCGTCGGCCCCCGTCTCGCCGTCGTCGCCCTCGGTCATGTGTGTCGAGGGACGCCGGCGGAGCAAAAGCGCACCGTTCCCGCGGAGCAAATCGACGGGACCGCCGAGGCCGACGATGATCGGCTCAGAACGGCCCGCCGAAGCCGAGCCCGCCGACGAACACGAGGCCGACGGTGAGCAGGACGGAGAGGGCAAAGGAGCCGGCCCACACGCCCTTACTCCACCCGATCACGGTCTTCCCGTCGAGGGGGCCGTACGGGATCAGGTTGAACGCCGCGAGGAAGACGTTGATCGCGATCCCGCGCGAGCCGATCAGGGTGAGCACCGGGCTCCCGACGACCGGACCGAGCAGGAGCGCCGGCAGGAAGACGAGCGTGAGCAGGAGGTTGACGACCGGTCCCGCCAGCGCGATGTGGCCGTGTTCGCGGGGCGTCAGCCGCCCCCGGTGGTGGACCGCTCCTGGCGCGGCGAAGATGAAGCCCAAGAGGGAGCTCATCACGGCCAGGAACAGCATGCTGTTGTCCGCGCGGAACTCGGCGACCTGGTCGTAGTGGACCGCGACGACCTTGTGGGCGATCTCGTGGAGGAGGAACGCGACCCCCGCGGTGAGCAGGCCGACCAGCAGCGGCGGGACGACCCCCGCCGCGAGCAGCCGGTCGAAGCCGGCGGTGCCGTTCACGAAGAAGAACGTGAACGCGACGCCGAGCGCGAGCCACGCGACCAGCAGGTCGCGGATCTCGGCCCCGCTGAAGTAGAGCCCCGCGATCCGACGGCCCTGGAGGCTTCCGCTCATGCGCGCCCCCCACGAAGGAACCCGCTCATGCTCCCCCCGTGATCAGGTTCCTGAGGAACTCCGCGCCGGTGCTCGCGCCCTCGATCATGAGCCGTCCCACCTCGTCGACGCCCCCCACGTCGCCGAACATCGCGGGGATGACGTACACCGCGAACAGGAAGCTCGCGACGATGCTGCCGATGTTCGTCATCGCGACGACGACGATGAGCTTGAACAGGGGCACGTCGAGCATCGCCGAGACCAGCTCCGAGGGCGACTGCGTCTCGTCGGAGAGCAGCTCGTTGAGCCGCCCGATGTCGCCGACGTTCACCGTCAGGCTCCGGAGCTCGACGTAGCCGGTGAACCAGCCGGGCGCGAGCATCGGATTGATCGAGGTCATCCACGCGACGGCGCCCCCGACGCCGGCGGAGGTCCAGCGCGCGCCGGCGAGCTTCGCGAACGCGAACGCGAACGCGCCGTTGATCAGGAACCACGCGCCGAACAGCCGGAACAGGAACGCGTTCTCCACGCCGGCGAGCGCGAGCAGGACGAAGAAGCCCACGAAGCCGACGGTGATGGCGTAGCCGATCGCCTTCTTCCACGGGAGCCCGCGCCCGCCCTCCTTCCCGACGAGGTCCTCCATCGGTGGGAGCGACGCGGGGTTCGCGAGGTACCCCTCGATCCCCGCGCGGTGGCCCGCGCCGACGACGGCGACCACGTCGTGACCGGCCTCGCGGAGGGCGACGAGCCGGTGGGCGATGAAGGCGTCGCGCTCGTCGATGAGCGCCTCCGCGCCGCCCGGAGAGAACTGCCGGAACTCCTCCATCATCATCGTCACCACGTCGGTGTCGGTCAGGTCCTCCATGTCCAGCTCCTCGATCCCGCCGTGTTCGGATTCGGGGCTCTCTCGCCCGACGACGCTCATCGCGAGCGACGCGAGCACGCCGAGTGTCAGGCCGAGCGAGATCCCGAGTCCGAGGCTCCCGACCGCACGCACGGTGAATCCGCCGAGGTACGTCGCGACGACTCCGTCGAGCGCGCCGACCGCGGCGGCGGTGATCCCGGACGCGACGCCCAGTATCGCCGCGGCGTAGAGGCGCCCGTCGGGCGAGAGCGCGACCTTCCCGGCCTGATCGACGGCGATCGCGACCGCGACCGCGGCGAGCACGCCGCCGGTGACGCTCGTCAGCAGCGCGTCGGTGACGCCGACGCTGCCGCCGAAGAGTCCGATCACCGGGCCGGCGAGGATACCGACGAACAGCCCGACCAACACCCCGACGACGCGGGAGTCAGTGACGCCGAACGCCAGTCCGCCGACCATCCGTAACTTCTCGGTGATCGACATCCGGGCCCAGAACCGCTGGATCGTCGTCTGGATGTCCCGGTCGACGAGCGCCACGTCGATGCCGAGCCCCTCGGCCACGTCGATTGCGGCCCGCATGTCGGCGCCGGGCTCGATGTCGAACCGGTCGCCGAGCTGGGTCTGGACGTACGACAGCATCCAGTACGCGAGGAACTGGAAGACGGTGTTGCCGCGCAGCAGATCGCTCGCGTCGAGGTCGTCGGGACTCTCGCCGTTCATCTGTCGGTACCGGCCCTCGTCGAGCTCGACGGCGACCACGTCGGGCCGCTCGCGCTCGATGGTCTCCTCGACCTCGTCGACGGACTGTTCGGAGACGTGCGCGGTTCCGACCACCGTCACCGATCCGGGCTCGTCGCCGGAGGAGGGCTCGGACGCGCCGATCTCGGCGGCATCCTCGCTGCCGTCGGTCACGGCCGGGTCGCTCGCCGTCGGGGGCGGGGACGCGCCGTCGGATCCCCCTGGCGTCTCTGTCATTGCCACGATGTACTCCGTCGCCGCGTTTAGGGTTTGTGAGTCGGTGAGCCCGTCCGCCGCCTCGAAGATCCAACAAATTTGTATTCTCACGGGGCGGAGTGGCTGGTATGTCGCGGCTGTTGCCCTCCCTCCCCGACGCGACCCCCGAAGACCGCGAGCCCCGCGTGGTCGGCGTCGACGACGACGACGCGGACGAGCTCATCGCCGCGCTCGGCTCCGAGACGGCGCGCGAGATCCTCACCCACCTCCACGACGAGCCGGCGACGAAGTCGGAGCTCGCGGCCGCCGTCGACACCTCGCTCCAGAACGTCCAGTACCACCTCTCGAAGCTCGACGGCGCCGACCTCGTCGACGTCGTCGACACGACCTACTCCGAGAAGGGCCGGGAGATGGACGTGTACGCGGCCGCGGACGAGCCGCTCGTGCTGTTCGCCGGCGGCTCGAAGGCGTCGGGCGGGATCAAATCGGCCCTGATGCGGCTGCTCGGCGGCTACGGGGTCATCGGGCTGGCGGCGGTCGCGGTCCAACAGGTTCTCTCGGTGGCGGGCCCGACCGCCCGCGTGACGACGACCACGGGGGACGGAGGTGCTGGAAGCGACGGCGGCGACGCCGCCGCGGACGGCCCCTCGATCGAGACGGCTCCCGAATCCGGCGGGGGCGGAGGCGGCGAGATCGACGGCACCGTCGAGTACGTCGTCGACCCGTTGGCCGACTACGCCGTCTCGCTGCTCGAACCCGGCGTCGTCTTCTTCCTCGGCGCCGCGCTCGTGTTCACTATCGGCTGGGCGTACTGGCACTGGGGCGACCGCTGAGTGAGTGGCCCGCCTTTCGGGGCCGACGCGGAGCGGTCGGTGCCGGCCGCCGCGGGGACGGTCGCGTGGGACAGCTATTCATGCCGCCCCCGCCACGATCCGGTATGGAACACGAAGCCGAGGTCGTCGGGGTCGGAGCGGGCTCCGCACCCGGCGGCGACGTGCCGGCGGTCATCCTGTCCGCGCGCGGCGAGTACGTCCCGATCTTCGTCAGCGCCGATCAGGCCCAGTCGATCGGGATGGCGCTGGAGGGGGAGCCGTTCGACCGACCGCTGACGCACGACCTCCTCGTCGATATCCTCACCGAGTTCGGCGGCGCGATCGACCGCGTCCGCGTCGACGACCTCCGAGACGGAACCTTCTACGCGAAGGTCGACGCCGAGCGGTACGAGGACGGCGAGCCGGAGCGGTTCGTCTTCGACGCGCGCCCCTCCGACGCGCTCGCGCTCGCCGTCCGGATCGACTGCCCGATCATCGTCTCCGACGAAGTGATAGACGAGGCGGGCCGCCCGCAGGACTCGGTCCGGTTCGACGACGGTCCGCAGGGGGGCGCCTGACGCTCGATCCGTTCACTGCCCGACCCCTCCGCACGCCGTCCCCCGCCGGTCGCTGGTCACCGGGTTGAAGTCGGCCCCCGTCCCACCGACGACATGGACGAGACGGCAACGGTCGCGGAGTCGTACACCGAGATGACCGAACTGCTGTTGCCGAACGACACGAACAACCTCGGGCGAGCGCTCGGGGGCGCGGTCCTCCACTGGATGGACATCTGCGGCGCCATCGCCGGGATGCGATTTTCGAACCGACAGGTCGTCACCGCCTCGATGGACCACGTCGACTTCATCTCCTCCATCGAGATGGGCGAAGTCGTCGTCATCGAGGGCTACGTGTTCAGCGTGGGGAACACGAGCCTCGACGTGAAGGTCGACGTGCGCGCTGAGAACCCGCGGACCGACGAACAGCGGCGCACGACGACCTCTTACTTCACGTTCGTCGCGCTCGACGACGAGGGGAATCCGGCGAGCGTGCCACAGCTGACGACGCCGACGCCGGAGGAGGAGGCGCTGCGCGACGAGGCGATCGAGGGGCGCCGCGAACAGCTCACCGACATCGTCGATCGGTACGACCTGTAGGTCGGCGCTCGCGTCGTCGGGCGAACCCGCGGCGGCTCACCGGGTCGCGCTCGCGCCGTTCGCGTCGCGGTCGACGCCGTCTGCCGATCCGGCGACCGCGTCGACCGCAGCGTCGGTTCCCGCGACTGCGTCCTCGTGTGCCTCGCGGACTCGCGCGGCGAACTCGTCGAGCGCTTCCCCATCGTCGGCCGCGGCGAGGTGGCTCCCGCAGTCGCAGTCGGACGCGCCGAAGCCGTCGACCGGGCCCGCCGGGAGCCGACCGGCGACCGCGCACTCCACGTCGGCGCCGACGCTCCGGACGACCTCGTCGATCCGGGCGTCGGGGTGGCCGAGCAGGTGGTCGACGTGCCAGTGGCGCACGTCGTGCTCGCCGCGAGCGGTCCGGCGGTGGCGGTCGACGCGGGAGAAGCCCCCGGTGCCGAGCGCGCTGCCCGTGTACGCGTAGCCGCCGGGCTCGAACCGATGCCCGCCGAGCGCGCCGACCTCGATCGCCGCCGGCGCCGCGAGTTCGACGAGGAGGGTGTAGGTGCCGCCGGTTCCGTCGCGTCGGACCGCTCCGTCGCCCGTGTCGCTTCCCTCTTTGCCGCCCGCGTCGTCCCCGCTCACGGCAGCGCCTCCGGCGGGTCGATCGCGGCGTCGCGAAGGTCGGCGACGAGCTCGATCGCGGCATCGGTCAGCCGGTAGGTGTCGTGGACATCGTCGGAGTCGCGGCCGCGTCCCGACAGCGCTCCGACGACGCCGGCGATCCTGTCGTAGTTGTCGCGAACGAGCCCGCCGACGATCCCGGGGGTCCCGGCGCGCTCGGCCAGTTCCCCGGCCGCCGAGCGGCCGGCGTACACCCGCCGCTCGCCGGGGTCGGCGAGTACCATCGCGAACGGCCGCGAGCCGAACTGCGCGTCGAGGAACGGGCCGACGGGGTCGGCCTCCCACGGCACCGCGACGACATCGTCCAGCCGCCGGAGCGCGACGGCCGCCACCGAGCAGTACGGGCAGTCGCCGTCGAAGATCAGCACCGGCGCGTCCGAGTCGGTGTCCATACCCAAAGGTACGCGTTCCGGCGGCTTAAGCGACCTGCCGGGGCGCCTTCGGCATCCTCGTGCAGCGAAAAAACGGCGCGCGTCAGCCGGTCCGCGTCGGACCGAGCGGACGGCTCAGTGCGAGTGACCGAGCGCGTCTTCGAGCGACTGCCCGAAGCGCTCCTCGAACAGCTCGGCGGCGGTGTCGTTAATCTCCTCGATGTCGTCCGGGACCTCGCCCTCGCTGTGGTGAGCGATCACGTGCGCCTGCTGGGCCATCGCCTGCACGACCACGTCGCTGACGACGCGAGTCGGCTTCTCGCCCTGCTGGCTGAGCACGTCGACGAGACCGGCGGGCAGTTCGAAGGACTCCTCGTCACCGTCGGGACCGGTGATCGCGTAGGTTTCTGTCTCTCCCATACCCCTCGGTCGGGACCGGTACATAAGGGTCTGTGGAAAGCGGGCACGACCGTCCGGCGGTCTCCCCGCGAGAGCCCGGCGAACGCCGGTCACCCGTGCGCCGAGATCGCCTTCACCGAGAAGCCGGAGCCGACGATGCTCGCGAGGTACACCGCGATGGCCGTGACGACGATCGACCCGCCGGAGGGGAGTCCGAGGCCGATCGAGACGGCGAAGCCGCCGATCACCGACAGCTGGCCGAATATCACCGCGAGGTACATCGTCTCGCGGAAGCTCCGGGCGATCTGGGAGGCGGCCGCGACCGGGACGACGAGCATCGCGGCGACGAGGATGACGCCGAGCACCTGCATCGCGCCGACGACGACGACCGCGGTCAACACCACGAGCAGCGTGTTGTAGCCGGTGACGTTGAGCTGGGCGACCCGCGCGGCCTGCTCGTCGAAGGTGATGAACAGGAGCTGCTTGTACGTCAACGCCACGCCCGCGACGACGATCAGGGCGAGCGCGCCCATCAGCCGCGCCCCCTCCGGCGTGACGACCGCGAGGTTCCCGAACAGGTACCCCTGCACGTTGACGCCGGTGAGCCCGTCGCCGTAGCTGATGATCAGCGTACCGACCGCGAAGCTCCCGCTGAGCATGATCGCGATCGGCACGTCGCCGTACGCGTCGGTGCGCTCGGTGAGCCACTGGACCACCAGCGCGCCGAGGATTCCGACCCCGAGCGCGACCAGCAGCAGCGAGCCGTTCCACCCGGTCGAAGAGGTGACGAGGATGCCGATCGCGACTCCGGCGAACGCGGTGTGCGCGAGCGTCTCGCCGATCAGCGCCATCTCGCGGTGGACGAGGAAGGACCCGACCAACGGGGCGACGACCCCGACGAGCACGCCGGTCGCCATCGACTGCCACATGATCGGATGCCGGAACACGTTCGTGCCGAACGCGGCGTCCATCCCGCGGCCGAACGAGCGGAACCCGGCGTACAGGTCGCTCGCCACCGGGAGGTCCTGCGCCCAGTAGAGCAGGACGAATCCGAGCATGACGGCGGCGACGGCGGCCGTGACCGCGATCCCAGCGAGTTCGGCGGTCCGGCGGAGGCCCCGGTCGGGACGTGAGCGGTTTCCCCCGTCCGAAGGTGATTCCTCGCTCATCAGTGGTGGTGGTGGACGACCTGTCCGGTGGTGCCGTACGCCTCCGCCAGGGCGTCGCTCTCGACGAACGACTCGGTGTCCCCGTGGTGGTACAGCTCGGTGTTGACACAGGCGATGCGGTTCGCGCGGTCGGTGACGACGCCGATGTCGTGTTCGATGAGGATGATGGTGATCCCCTCGCCGTTCAGCTCGTCGAGGAGGGCGTAGAAGGCGTCGCGAGACTCGGCGTCGACGCCGACGGTCGGCTCGTCGAGCGCGAGCAGGTCCGCGTCGCTCGCCAGGGCCCGGGCGATGTACGCCCGCTGCTTCTGGCCGCCGGACAGCTCCGAGACGAGGCGGTCGGCGAGGTCACCGATACCGACCGTCTCGATGGCGTCCGCGACGGCGGCGCGGTCGGCCTCGGAGAGTCGCCCCCGCCCGGCGTGCGCGAACCGGCCCATGGTGACGCACTCGCGGACGGTGACCGGCATCGCGCCGCCGCGGCTCGTCGCCTTCTGGGAGACGTATCCGATCCGGCCGCCGTCGTCGAACTCGGCGACAGGGCGACCGAACAGCTCGACGGACCCCTCGTCGGGCTCGTGGAGCCCGAGCATGAGGTGGAGCAGGGTGGTCTTCCCGGAGCCGTTCGGCCCCACTATCCCCAGGAAGTCGCCCTCTTCGACCGTCAGGGAGACGTCTCTCACGGCGACGGTGTCGCCGTAGGCGAACGTCACGCCGTCGAGGTCGACAATCGCGGTCACTGCGTGTGTTCGGTCTGGGTCGTCCGTACGTTTAGCTCTTTTAGTCCGCCGTCGCCGCGCGCCGGCCGTTCGGCCGGCGAGCCGGCGCCGGCTCCGTTCACTGTACCCCGAACGCCCGCTCGAAGGCGGGGACGTTGATCTCGGTCATCTGTTCGAGGTAGCCGTACCCGGCGTCGTTCCACTCGCGGGTCGTTCCGCCGGCGGACGTGACGGGGACCGCCTCGGTGGCGTCGCTGTTCTCGACGATCGACTCGGCGAGCCTGGGCGACTCGAAGCGGTCGTACAGCACTGCGTCGATCCCCTCCGCATTCACGAGCTCGATCGTGTCGGCGATCTCCGTCTGCGTCGGCTCGTTCTGCGGCGAGACGCCGACCGGGGAGTGGAGTCGGAAGCCGTAGCGCGCCTCCAGGTACTGGAAGGAGTTGTGTCCCGCCATGACCGCCACGTCGCGCGCGGCCTCGTCGGCGATCGATTCGAAGGCGGCGTCGACCGCGTCGAGCTCCTCGGCGTACGCGGCGGCGTTGTCGGCGTAGTCGTCGGCGTTATCCGGGTCCGCCTCGCCGAGGCCCGTCGCGATGGTGTCGACGATGTCGGCGGCGAACACCGGGTCGACCCACACGTGGGGGTCGTGCTGACCGCCACCCTGTTCCGATTCGTCCCGGCTCTCGTCGTGTCCCCCCTCGTGCGTCTCCCCGTCGTGCTCCCCCCCTCCGTGCGAGTGATCCCATTCGAGGAGGTCGTCTCCCAACCCGTCGAGCCCGTCGATCACGGCCACCGTGTCGTAGTCCGCCCGTAGCGTCGCGGCCAGGTCCTGCGCCCACGAGAACTCCGGGGTGTCGAGGTAGACGAACGCGTCCGTCGAAGCCACGTCGGCGGCGAGGTTCCCGTCGGGCGTCCAGCCGTGCCCGAGCTGTCCCACGTCGACCGGGTCCTCGAAGCTCGCGTGGTCGCCCGCGACCCGGTTCGCCCAGTCGTTGAGAGTGAAAAAGGCGGCGTAGCCGGATCCGAACTCCCCGGAGCCGCTGTCCGCGGCGCCGGAACACCCGGCCAGCGACGCCGCCGTCCCCGCGGCCGCGAGGCCGGCGCCGTGCCGCAACACCGACCGCCGTGAGTGAGTCATACCGATCGATACCGCAGATTAACAGAAAAAGTTTGTTATTTCACAAGTGTGTGTTAATAAAACGACCGTCGAGAGCGTCCCGGATTAACAACTCGGTCCGTAGAGCCCGGGATCGACATCTCGGATCACTCGGTGAGATCGACGACCGTCGCGTCGGCGAGGTCGGCGAGCGTCTCCGGATCGACCGGGAACAGCGCGCTCGGGGTTCCCGCCGCGCCGTAGACGGTCTCGTACTCCGTGAGCGTCGGGTCGAGGACGGTCGGGAGGGCGGCGTCGTGGCCGATCGGCGGAACGCCGCCGATGCTCCAGCCGACGACCTCGCGGATCCGCTCGGGGTCCGCCATCGCTGCCGAGTCGGCGTCGAACCGCTCTGCGACCGCGTCCAAGTCGAGCCGATTCGCCCCGCTCGTGATCGCCGCGACGAGTCGGTCCCCGTCGGCTCCGACCGCCCCGTCGGCTCCGACCGCCCCGTCAGCTCCGACCGCCCCGCCCGAGAGCGACACCACGATGGTGGAGGCGATCGCCGCGGTGTCGCAGTCGACGGCGCCGGCGGCCGCGGCCGCCGTCTTCGTCCCGGCGTCGAACTCAAGTACGTCCAGATCGACGCCGTGTCGGTCCCGAGCCCGTTCCGCGAACTCCGCCGCGCGCTCGTGCATGCAGAAACAGAGGCCCGCGACCGGGTATGAAGCTCTCGGCCGCGACACGTATGGCGATCGGTCGAACCCGGCCGCGGCCCCGGCGCGCTCGACGCCCTACCGCGTCCGCAGCTCGTCTTTGTCCTTGATCACGCGAGCGTCGCCCTCGCCGGACGTTACCTCGTTGACGAGGTCGTACAGGTCGTTCTGGAGCCCGGCGGGGAAGGTGAGAACGCCGACCCACGAGCCGTCGTTCTGCCACTCCTCGCGTTCGAGATCGCCGAACTCGCGGATCTGCGCCTGGCCGGAGCCCGCGTAGTCGGCGGGGAGCTGGACCGCCATCGTCACCTCCTCGAAACGGATCGGGATAACGGGACGGAGCGCCTCGAGGGCGTCGTCGACCTGGTTCTCGACCGGCTCCATCGGGTCGACCTGGAAGCCCGCCTCTTCGAGGGCGCGCTCGATGCGCTCGGGCGGGTGCGGCGAGTCGTCCATCTGCGGGTTCACCGCGTTGCGCGTGATGGTGGTGACGAGCTGGTTGTGTTTGCGCTCCATCATCTCCTCGCGCTGTTCGGCGGTGATCTGGATCTCTCCGCGCTCGACGACCTCGGGGATGATCTCCAGCGCGTCGGTCGTGCCGAACACCGTCTCTAAGTCCTCTTCGGCTGGACGGTCGCCGCGAGACGCGTTCTCGAACACGTCCTCGGCGGCGATCACGTCCTCCAAGTCGCCCTCGAACTCCCCGCGTTTCATCGCGAGCGCGGCGTCGGGGTCGATCAGCACCTCGAACCGTTCGCCGTGCGACTCCAGTCGGGCCGTCACGGCCTCGTCGAGCGATATCATATCTCCCGATACCACCCCTATGGTGAAAAAGCCTCCCGCGACGCGCCCCGAGTCGGACCACTCCGCTCTCCTCCCCTCCGCGTCACCCCCCCGCCGACGGTCGCTCGTCCGTCCACCCGTCTCTGCAGGCCTGCGAGCAGAAGTGTCGATGTACGGCGTCGTCGCCGTCTACCCACGTCACCGTCCGGCGATCGGTTCCCAGCGCCGGCTCCGTACAGGTCGCACAGGTCGGCGCGGACTCCTCGTCGACGTCCTCCTCGAGGTCGGAAGTCGGATCTACCATACCCGTCCGTACACCTCCGGATACTTGAACCTGCGAAGGGCGGCAGTTCTGGCGAGCGACTCGGGCTCACCGACCGAGAGAGCGGCCGCCGTCCCCTTCGATCCGCCCGTGACCCCGTCGCCTCCCGGCCGACGCCGCGGTCTGCGAGGGGTGTTCGACCTCGGTCTCCGCGTTCGCCGCCGGGTCGGTCAGCGTTCGACCGCGGCCGTCCGGCCACCTGACGTCCACTCGGACCGGGGTCGCTCCGCCGAGTCCGAAATGCGCCACCGGCTCCGTCTGGCAGAGACAGCCGCCGCCGGCGTCGACGGTGCGACGCTGGACGCCGTCCGTGGTTTCGAGCCGGACCACGGCGCCTCGCGCGGGCGCCCCGTGACGCGTCGTGGGCCGGACGCGGAGCCACCCGGCTGTCGCCGCGGTCGGGTCCTTGTACACCGAGATCGGTTGGGCCGCGACCTCGCCGTGGACCACTATCAGTTCGAGGACGCCGTCCCGGTCGATGTCGGCGGCCACCGCGCCGGTCCCGTACCCGTCCGGCTCGGCGGCCGGCCCCGGGTCGACCCGGCGCCAGCGCGCGCCGTCGTTATCCCCGTCGCCGTTCTCGCCCTCCCGATCCCCGTCGCCGTTCTCGCCCTCCCGAGCGAAGAGCCGATTCGGCTCGCCGGAGGCGTTGAAGAACAGCTCCTCGCGCCCGTCGTTGTCCAAGTCGGCGGCGACGACGGTCCGAACGCGTCCGGTGTCGCGGAACGCGGGCGGCGCGGCGTCGACGAACCCGCCGTCAGGCGCTTGACGGAGGAGTCGGTTCGGGCCGCTCTCGTTGCCGACCGCGAACGCGAACCGCCCGTCCTCATCGACGAGAGCGGCCCCCCGCGTGTCTCCCGCGGGGTCCGAGAGGTCCGTGCCGCCGTCGGCGATGTCGTAGTGGCCGCCGTCGTTTCGGAACAGACGGTTCGGCCCGCGCTCGACGCCCGCGAACAGGTCGCCCTCGCCCGAGCAGTGCGGAACCGCGAGCAGCGACCGACAGCCGCCGTCGACCTCCAGCCCGACCGCGTCGGCCATGTCCGTGATCTCGCCGTCGTCGCCGATCTCGTAGAAGGAGAGGGGGGCGGCGTAGCCGGAGACGGCGACCCCGTAGCGTCCGGTCCCGAGGCGATCGAGCGCAGCGACCGACCGCCCGGCGCGCACGGCGAGCCGGTCCGCGTTCACGTCGAGCGCGAACAGGTCGGTCCAGCGGTACCGTTCCGATTCGAGTCGGTTCAACAGGAGGTCCGGGTCGCCGCCGCCGTCGACGCCCTTGGTGCAGTTGTGGACGTACACCTCCTCACAGCCGTCGGCGTCGAGGTCGGCCGCGCACACACCCATACCGTGTCTGGTCCCGTCGGCGACGATGCCACAGGCCGTGTCGACGAAGCGGTCGCCGTCGCGGGCGTACAGCCGGTTGGGTTCCCCGTAGCCCGCGACGAACACGAGCGGTCCCTCCCGGCCGGGCGTCACCGCGACGCCGTAGCCCCGAACCGGGTCGTCGTCCGCGACGAGGTCGGACCGCTCCGTGAACATAGCCGTCTGTCACCGCTCGGGGAATAAGAACTCACGGGTCCGATCAGGCTCGACTTTATAAACGCACTCGCGACCGAGCGTGGTCGACGGCGGTCGGCCGTCGGTACTTATAAAAACGAGCTGCGCCGGGCTAGGCGAGGATGAACACGAACAGCGCGATCCCCGCGGCGAGCGTCAGAAAGAGCACGCTCCGGCCGATACCGGTCCGAATCTCGACGTCGACGCCGGCGCGCCCGAGCGCTTCTCGCGGATTCATCGCGGTCCACTCGACGGCCGCGATCGCGGTCATCACCGCCCGATCGACGGCGGCCCACAGCTCGGTGACGCCCCAGACCGACCCGCGAGCGAGGTAGAACGCGGCGGGGTACGTCACGGCGTCGACGTCCCGCATGTGGTGTGCGAGCCAGCCGAGCGGGCGCTTCAGCGCGAAGAAGCCGACGAAGCCGGCCCCCATCAGCCACGCCGACTCGGTCAGGTGGCTCGTGCTGTAGGGTTTGAAGTACACGTCCTCGCTGAGGATGAACTCAGTGAACGGCATCAGCTCGATCAGCTGGTAGTAGAACACGCCGAAGAAGACACACGCGCCGCCCGCGAGCACCATCCCGGCGGTCTGGAACGGCGTGGCGTCCTTCGGTGACAGCGTCGCCGAGCCGTGGAAGAACATGTAGTAGCCGAGCTTGATGAACGACATGAACGTCCCCACGCCGCCGAGGATCAGCAGCCACCAGAGGAGCCCGCTGTCCAACAGGAGCACGTAGTTGTGGATCTCGTGTGCGGAGTCGATCACCATCCCCTTCGAGATGAACCCGTTGAACCCCGGAACCGCCGTAATCGAGGCGGCGCCGACGAGGTACAGCAGGAAGGTGACAGGCATCACCCGCCAGAGCCCGCCCATGTCTCTGATGTCCTCAACGCCGGTCCGGTAGACGACGACGCCGACGGTCATGAACAGCAGGCTCTTGTAGAGGACGTTGTTGAACAGGTGCGCGAATCCGCCGGTGACGGCGAAGTCACCGACGGCGGTCGCGAGCCCGAGTCCCGCCAGCATGTAGCCGACCTGTGCCTGGATGTGGTACGACAGCAGCCGCCGCGGGTCGTACTGCAGCAGCGCGAAGAACGCCCCGTACACCGCCATGAACCCGCCGAGGTAGGCGAGCCACAAGCCCCCGTCCGGGAACGCGCGATACATCACGTACACCGCGGTCTTCGTCGTGAACACCGAGAGGAACACCGAGGCCGCGACGTGCGGGCGCGGGTAGGTGTCCGGCAGCCACGTGTGCAGGAAGATGAACCCGCAGTTGACGCCGATCCCGATCGCCGCGAGCAGCGTCGCGGAGGCGTGGATTCCGGTCGTCGACGAGAACAGGAAGATCTCGGCGGCCGGCACGCTCCCGAGCATCGACGCGCCGTGGACGACGACCGCGCCGAGGAGGAACGTCCCGCCGATCCCGTGGAACAGGGCGTAGCGGTAGCCGGCCCGCACCGCCGCGCCGCCGTACTGCCACACCAGCAGCGTCGAGGTGACGGCCATCAGCTCCCAGAAGAAGATCAGGGTGAGCCAGTCGCCGGCGTAGATCGTCCCGACCGTTGAGGAGACGTATATCAGCGCGAGCGACGTCACCCATTTCGGCGCCTCGGTGCCGTACGCGTACAGCACCGCCGCCGTCGCGAGGAATCCGACGACGACCCCCATCAGCAGCGAGAACTGGTCGACGTTGAAGAAGACCACGTCGAAGCCGAGGAATCCCGTCGCGAGGTGCGCGCCCGTCCCGCCGTCGCCGAGCAGGACGGCCTGCGCGAAGGTGAACGCGGTCGCCAGCGCGGCCACCGCATGGCCCGACCGGCGCGGGAGCGCGAGCACGGCGAGCGCGGCGAACGCGAGCAGCACGTACGGCGGAACCGACGTGAGAATCGGATTCATGGCCGCATCACCTCCTCGGGGAGCCGCGTGTCCACGATGAGCTCGATCAGCTCCAGGAAGCCCATCTCGTAGGGGATCACGCCGAGCAGCACCGCGAGGCTCATCGCGGTGAGGATCGGCCCGAGCGTGAACCACGTCGACTCGCGCCCGCGGAGGGCGTCGAGCCCGGCGATGTGCTCCCAGCCGCCCGCGGGCGGACCGCCGGCGTGGCCGTGATCGTCGTGATCCGCGAGGTCTGCGTGGTCGTCATGTTCGGTGTCGTGGTCGTCGTGGCTGTCGTCGTCGTGGCTGTCGTCGTCGTGAGCGCCGTGAGTGGCGCCGTCGCTGCTGTCGTCGCCGCGCCCCACGCCGAACGGCACGTCGGCGTCAGAGGGGCGCGAGTCGACCGCGTAGTCGCCCGTGTCGACGCGCTCTGCCGGCTCGGAGAAGTCCCGATCGCTCGTGTCGAAGTCCGGCCGAACCACTCCCTCCTCGTCGGTCGGGAGGTCGTCCATCTCCGCGTCGGGAATGTCGGAATCGCCCGGAAGATCGCCGTCATCGGTCGGGTCCGAGTCGGTGTCGACCGCCGAGTCCCCCTCGGCGCTCTCGACGACCTCGTCGATGTCGGCCTCGTCGTCGGCGTCGCCGCCTTCATCTTCGTCTTCCGGTCGACCCCCGTCGGTCGCCGGCAGCGTCGACCGCGACTCCCCGCCCATCCGGAAGTCGACGAGCGGTTTCGCGTCGTGGGCGTCCTCGGACTCGAAGAAGGCGGTGTAGATCACCGGCCAGAAGTACGCGATGTTGAGGACGCCGGAGAGCAGCAGCGCACCGACGAGGTAGTAGGCGACCGGGGTGAATTGCGCGCCCATCCGGATCCCGCCGATCAGCATGTAGTACTTACTGACGAACCCGGCCAACAGCGGGATGCCGGCCATTCCGAGCGAGGCGACCGTGAACGCCCCCATCGTCAGCGGCATCCGCTTTCCGATCCCCGCCATCTCGGAGATGTAGTCGGTGTGCGTCGAGACGTGGAGGTTCCCCGCACAGAAGAACAGGGTGAGCTTCATGAACGCGTGCGCCGGGATGTGCAGCAGCGCGCCCACGAGCCCGTACCACCCGAACAGCCCGAGCCCGAGGATGATGTAGCTCAGCTGGCTCACCGTCGAGTAGGCGAGCCGCTGTTTCAGGTGGTCCTTCCGCATGGCGATGATCGAGGCCGCGGTCAGCGTGACCGCCCCGATGGTCGAGAGCACGAGCCCGGCCGAGAAGCCGAACGGGAGCGAGAGCTCGAAGACGAGCTCCGGCCCGAACACGTCGAGGACGACCCGCGAGACGCCGAACGCCCCGGACTTGACGACCGCGACCGCGTGGAGCAGTCCGGAGACGGGCGTGGGCGCCACCATCGCCTCGGGGAGCCACTGGTGGAGCGGCATGATGCCGGCCTTCACGCCGAAGCCGATCGCGAGCAGGAAGAAGGCGAGCATCGCGAGGCCGGGGTCGGCGTTCGCCAGCTCCTCGATCCCGCCGGCCGTAAAGGAGACGTTGCCGGCGATTAGGTAGACGAGCGCGGTCCCGGCGAGCACGAGCACGCCGCCGCCGAACATCGTGTACGCGAGGTACTTCCGGCCGGCCGCGCGGGCCTCGTCGGTCTCGTCGTGGGCGACGAGCGGGTACGTCGCGATCGAGAGGAGCTCGTAGAACACGAAGATCGTCACGAGGTTCCCCGCGAACGCGATCCCCATCGTCGCCGACAGCGACACCGCGAACGCGGCGAAGTACCGGGTCTGGTTCGTCTCGTCGTTGCCGCGCATGTAGCCGATGCTGTAAAACGAGGTGACGATCCACAGCCCGCTGGCGAGGAACGCGAACAGCATCCCCAGCGCGTCCGCCCGGAGCACGAACTCGATGCCGCCGGGCAGGAACGCGCCGAGCGACCACTCGAAGACGGCGCCGTCGAGGACGGCCGGCAGCATCGAGGCGACGATCGCGAACTTCGCGACCGCCGCCGCGACCGTCCACCCCTCGCGGACGTTCGGGGAACGGTGCGACGCGACGATGAAGAACGCCGCGACGAACGAGACGAGGACCGCCAGTAGGGGGCGTAGATCGGTTATGGGTACGTCAGTCATGCGAACACCTCCGTGAGGAACGGATCGAACCACTCGAACAGCGCGTAGCCGCCGAAGCCGAGCGCGATCGTCGCGAGCGCCGCTACGATCAGGACCGCGAGCGGGACCGAGGGCACGCGGTCCGGCACGAGCCGCGACCGCGGCGCCCCCTCGACGGGCGTGAGGGGACCGTCGTCGTCTCCGGTCGCCGATTCGCGGCCGCCGTCGGCCGCGACGCCGTGGTCGGAGCCGCTGCCGCCGTGATCGTCCGCGCCGTGCTCGTCACCGTGGGCCTCCTCGCCGTGCCCGTCCGAGAGCCCGACGCCGGCGAAGTAGAACCGCTCTATCACCCGCGCGACGTACGACAGCGTGAACAGCGTGCTGACGAAGATCACGACCGCGATGCCGATTCCGGCGGGGTCACCCGCGCCCATGCTCGACTCGACCGCGCCGACGCCGATGTACCACTTTCCGAGGAAGCCGACCGACGGCGGGATCCCGACGAGTCCGAGCCCGAGCACGGCGATCGCACCGGCCGTGTAGGGTGCGGACCGGGCCGCGCTCGCGAGGTCGTCGAGCTCCCGGCCGCCGTAGCCGAGCGCCAGCAGCCCGACCCCGAGGAACAGCCCGAACTTCAGCAGGCCATGACCGATCAGGTGGACGATCCCGCCGAGCAGCGCGGTCTCGTTCGCGAGCGCGATCGCGGCGACGATCATCCCGAACTGGGCGACCGAGGAGTACGCGAACATCCGCTTGAGGTCGGACTGCATCGCCGCGAGCGCGGAGCCCGCGAGGATCGACGCGCCGGCGACGATCAGCATGACCGTCGTGATCGCGTCGTTGGCCGCGAGGAAGTCGACGGTGAAGACGGTGTACGACACCCGGATCAGCGCGTACGCGCTCGCGGTCGACACGAGCGCCGCGACGATCGTCGTCACCGCGTCCGGCGCGCGCTGGTACGCGTCCGGCTGCCACGCGTGGATCGGGAACACGGCGATCTTCAGCCCGAGCCCCGCGACGATCAGCGCGTAGCTCGCGCGGATCAGCGGGTCGGCGTAGCTCGCCTGCTCGACGATCTGCACCTGCATGTCGAGCATGTTCAGCGTCCCCGTCGCGAGGAAGGCGTAGCCGACGCCCAGCAGGTATAACGAGGCGCCGACCGTCCCCACGACGAGGTACTTCAGCGAGGCGTACGCGCTCGCTCCGGAGCGGTCGGCCGCGATGAGCGCGTACGTGGAGATCCCGACGATCTCTAAGAAGACGAACATGTTGAACAGGTCGCCCGTCAGCACGAGCCCGGTGAGCCCGCCGACCAACAGCAGGTACCCGCTGTAAAACGAGTTGCCGCGCGGCCCGGCCACCCGCGCGAACGCGAGCGTCGCCAGCGAGACGACGGCGACCAGCGCGAGCACGGCGACCGACAGCTCGTCGGCCACCAGCTCGATCCCGATCGGGGGCTCGTACGTGCCGAGCGCGTGCGAGAGCGGTCCGTTGCGCGCCACTTCGACGCCGATCGCGGCCGCGAGCCCGGCGAGGACGGTCGTCGCGACCGCCGCCACCGGCCAGCCCGCGTCGTCGTACTTCAGCCCGAGCGCGATCGGGAACGTCGCCGCGACCAGCGGGACGGCGATGGCGACCGGGAGGAGCACGTCACTCATCGGTCTCACCCCCATCGGCGACCGCGGGCTCGTCGGCGGGCGGGCCGTCGGAGCCGGCGCGTTCGCCGGTGGCGTCGGCCGTCGGCCGCTCCGGGAGCGACCCCTCGTCGCGCAAGAGGTCCCGGAGCACGTCGGTGCGGAGCGTCCCGTACTCGTCGTAGATGCGGATACAGAGCGCGAGCCCCACCGCGGTGAGGCTCACGCCGACGACGATGGCGGTGAGCACGATCACGTGCGGGAGCGGGCTGACGAACGTCTCCGTCTCGGCCGCGCCCTCGGGAATGATCGGGATCGCGCCGCCCTCGACGTACGCCGAGGTGATGAACAGCAGGAATATCGCCGTCTGGAACAGATTGAGGCCGATAATCTTCTTCACGAGGTTGGGGTTGGCGATCATCATGTAGAGGCCGATACACAGCAGCAACGCGAACGCGACGTACGCGTGTCTCGTCGTCAACACGTCGAGCGCCGAGGCGGTCGCGGTCCCGGACGCGAGGGCCGGGGCGACACTCGACACGGCGGCGAGCGCACCCGTCATCGGTCACCTCCGGCGTCTGCGGCGTCCCCTTCGAGGGTCCCGGTCTCGTCGATCGAGCCGTCCTCATCGATCGAGCCGTCCTCATCGATCGAGCCGTTTCCGAACCCGTCTCCCTCGGAGTTGAACCCCCTCGCGAGCAGGAAGAACAGCCCCATGAGCACGCCGCTCACGATCGGGGCGATCCCGACGATCTCCACGCCCTCCATCCCGTACTTGACGGGGTCGAGGATCGGGATCGGGAGGAGGTCGTACTGGAGGAACGCCCCGCCGAGCACGACCGGGACGAGCCCGATGCCGGCGAACGCGAGCGCGCCGCCGACCGCGAGCGCGACGACGACGGTGTTCGCGAGCCAGTCGCGGGTCGACTCGATGCCGAACGCGAACGCGATCATGAACACCACGGCGGCCATGATCGCGCCGCCCTGGAAGCCGCCGCCGGGAGAGCCCCCCCCGTGGAAGGTGATGAAGAGGCCGAAGGTGAACGCGAACGGCGCGATCACTTTCACCGTCGGCATGATCACCTGGCTCTCGGTGTAGGGCGTCCCCTGTCGGTTCTCAGAATCGAGCCGTCCCGACCGGGGGGCGGCGCGGTGCGGCGGGAGCTCGGACTCGGAACCGTCCCGGTCGGCCGCCGCGTCGTCGAACGAGTCGTCGGTGCCTGAGTCGGTGACTGTGTCGGTCATGTCGGTGTCGTCGACGGCGTCGCTCATGCGAACACCTCTCGGTGGAGCACGATCAGCGCCGCGATCCCGCCGGCGAAGACGACGATCGCCTCACCGAAGGTGTCGAACCCGCGGAACGCCGCCAGCACGGCCATCACGGTGTTCTCGACGTGGGTCTGCGCGTACGTCTCCGTGAGGTACCACTGCGTCACGTCCGGGTTCGACCAGACGGGGGCGTCCGGCGAACCGATCGCCGGGATGTCGCCCATCGTGAGCAGCAGCCCGGCGAACAGGAACCCGGCGGCGCTCGCGGCGGGAAGGTTCACCGACTCGAACACCGAGTCGTGGTCGATCCGGGTCGTCTTCGCGAGCGTCAACAGCAGCAGGACGGTCGTCACGCCGGCCGAGATCGCGGCCTCCGTCAGCGCCACGTCGGGGGCGCGGTAGAACGTGTACAGCGCGGCCATCCCGAGGCTGTACGCCCCGAAGACGATGACCGCCGCGAGCACGTCGCGGGCGAGCGCGGTCGCGAGCGCCGTGAGCACGACGAACGCGAGCAGGCTCGCCTCGACCGCGGTGACCTGCGCGACGACCGGGGAGGCGGGGGTGAGCGAGCCGGTCGCGAGAGCGAGTGCGCCCGTCATCGGCGCTCGTCCCCCTCGGTCCACGGCACGGTCCCCTCCTCGAAGGCGGCCCGAGCGATCGCGTGGGCCGCCGTCGGATTCGTCACGAAGATGAAGAACAGCAGGAGCACGCTCTTGATCCCGGCGGCCTCCCAGCCGATCGTCAGCGCGACCGCGGCCAGCCCGAAGCCGGCGCCGAGCGTGTCCGCCTGCGAGGCGGTGTGCGCCCGCGAGTACACGTCCGGCAGCCGGAGCACGCCCGTCATCGAGACGAACGTGAAGAACAGCCCGAGCAGCGTGAAGGCGACGACGAGCGCCACGCGGGCGGTCCCGAGCGCCTCCATCACAGCACACCACCCCGCTCGACGGTGAACTTCGAGATGGCGATCGCCATCAGGAAGTTCAACAGCGCGTACACGAGGGCGATGTCGAGGAACGTGGGCTCCGAGAGCGCGGCGCTCAGGATGGCGAGGATGACGACGGTGTTCGTCCCGAGGACGTTCACCGCGAGCACTCGGTCCTGCATCGTCGGGCCCTTCACGGCCCGATAGAGCATCCCGATCGCGAGCACGGTGAACCCCGCGGCCGCGAGCAGCAGGAAGTCCCCGACCGTGTAGCCGGCGACGAGCGCGGCGTCGACGACGCTCATTCGTCGGTCGCCCCCGCTTCCCCGCGATCCGCGCGGTTCTCGCCGTGCGGTTCGACCGACGGGTTGTCTTCCTCCGTAGCCGCGGTCCCGCCGTCACCCGCGGCGATCGGCAGCTCCTCGGTCGCGTCCGGCCCCTGCAGGATCGCGCAGTCGTCGCGCTCGCGGGGCGTCGGGAGCCGGGCCGACGCCCGACCGTAGTAGACGAACCGCGTCCAGCGCTCTAAGGAGCCGTCGAAGAGCCCGTCGCGGGCCGACGGGATGAGCGAGTGGACGTACAGGTCGCTGTCGCGGGCGCGGACCGTCAGCGTCCCCGGCGTCAGCGTGATCGAGTTCGCGAGCGTCATCAGCGGGAGCCCGCTACCGACGATCACGCGCATCCGGTTCAGCGTCGGATCGATCGGGAGCCGCGGGTCCAGTATCACCCGCGCGACCTCGACGTTCGCCTTGACGATCTCGAAGAGGAGGACGGGGACGTAGATCACGCCGCGGAGGACCCGCATCGGCGTCCGCGGGATCGCGGGCTCGACATCGATGCTGACCCGCGAGAGGGTGATCGAGACGATCGCCGCGGTCGCGACGCCGGTCACCCAGTCGAACCAGTAGAGCGGGTCGCCGAGCACGAGGTAGAAGGCGAGCGAGAACCCGAACATCGCGACGAACCGCTTCCCGGTCGCGTCGCTCCGGAGCCGCTCTCGTCGGGTCGGCCGCGTCACCGGGGCCGTCTCGACGGTCAGCGAGGTGTTCGACAGCGCGAACTCCAGCGGCTGGAGCAGGGTCGTGTTGCCGACGGGCGTGTACTCCGGATCGAGCAGCACCGCGTCGGCGCCGTGCTCCTCCGCGTAGGCGGCGAGCACCCGAACGTAGTCGTCCGGCCCGAACAGGTACTCGTCGGCGCCAATGAGCTCCGTCGCGACCGTCACCTGTGGACGCCTCTCGTCGAGGTCGTCGAGGTCGGAGTTCGCCCACGCCTCGGCGCGTTCGAGGACGCGCTCGGCCGACGCCGCGCGGTCGTCGGCGCCGGGGTCGCCGTTGCGCCACGACGCGATCTCCACGAGGTGGATCGTGGAGAAGCCGTCGTCGACCGCCGCCTCGACCGCGTGTGCGATCGTCGCCCGAAGGGTCGGCGTGGGTTCGACGGGGACGACGAGTCCCCCGGTCGGAGCGGACGGGGACCCGTGTTCCGCTTCGTCGCCGGGATCGTCGGGGTCGCCGGGGTCGCTGTCGGCGCCCTCGCCACCGGTGGCGTCGCCACCGTCGGTGTCGCTACCGGCGTCGGTGTCAGCCACCCACCACACCTCCGAGGGAACCGAGTTTTGCCGTCTCTGTGCACATGGGAATCTCTGTCTCGATCCTTTCTCTACCGCCTCAAAACAGTTTGTATCCGCGACGGTTTCGGGGTCGCGGAGAGGGGGAGCGGCCGTCGCCGCGGATCGGTTCGCCCTTACGACGATCGCCCGATCTCCGCGGCCAGCCGGTCGGCGATCCGCCCGGCGACGGCGTCCTTCGAACCGACGGCCTCCTCGGGCTCGGTCCCCTCGTCGCCGACGAGGAGGACGCGCGTCTCGTCGCCGCCCATCACGCTCGCGTCGTTGGCGACGACGAACGCCAGCCCGACCCGGTCGCGGATCCGCTCGGCCTCCGCCACCATCGCCGCGTCGTCGCCGGAGGTCTCGGCCTTGAACCCGACGATCGGCAGGTCCGGGTACGCCTCCCGCACCGAGTCGATCAGCTTCGGCGTCGGCTCCAGATCGACAGACAGCGGAGACCCTGACCGGATCTTCTCGTCGACCGCGTCGGCGGTGAAGTCGGAGATCGCCGCCGCGGAGACCAGCGCGTCGGCGGTGGCCGCAGTCCGTCGACACGCCTCCATCATCTCCTCGGCGGTCTCGACCCCGACCACGTCGGCGTAGGGGACCTCGGGGCCGTCCTGCACCAGCGTCACGGTCGCGCCCCGGACGTACAGCGCCCGGGCGACCGCCCGCCCGGTCTTCCCCGACGCCCGGTTCGTTAAGATCCGGATCGGGTCGATCCGCTCCTTGGTCGCGCCCGCGGTGACGACGACGTGGGTCCCCGAGAGCGACTGCGGCGTCGTCGCGCGGGCGACCTCCGTCATGATGTCGTCCTCCGCGGCGATCTTCGCCTTCCCCTCCTCGATCCGGGGGTCGGCGAACCGCACGCCCCACGCCTCCAGCCGGTCGAGCGCCTCCAACACGCCGGGGTGGTCGTACATCGGCTCGTGCATCGCCGGCGCCATCACGACCGGCACGTCCGCCCCGAGCGCGGTCGTCGCGCAGGTCGTGACGGGGGTGTCGTCGATGGCGCCCGCGACCTTCCCCGCGGTGTTCGCTGTCGCGGGGGCCAAGAGGAGCACGTCGGCCCACCCGTCTCGGCCGCACAGCTCGACGTGTTCCACGCTTCCGGTGATCTCGGTGACGACGGGCTCGTCTGTCGCGAAGTCGACCGCCCACGGGTGCACGATGTTCGTCGCCGCCGGAGACATGACGGCTCGCACGCTCGCGCCGCGGCGGCGCAGCTCGTGCGCGAGTTCGACGACCTTCACCGCCGCGATGCTCCCCGAGACGCCGAGCGCGACGTTGACCCCGTCCAGCATTACCGAGTCCGTTCCGCCCCCGACGGCTTATAAGATGTCGTTGCGGACCGGCCCCGGGCCCGCGGAGCCAGAGCGGATGGACCGCGCGTTACTCCGCGATCTCGACCGTGATCTCGTCGCGCTCGACGGCCAGCCTGAACGTCGGCACGGTCCGATAGACGACCTCGACGACGTTCTTGCGTTCGAGGCTCCGGAGCGCGCGCCGCACCTCGTCCACGTCGGGATCGAGGTCGAACGCCTCGCGGACGGCGTTGAGCACGGATACGACCGACTGCGACCGCTCGTCGGGGCCCGCCACGACATCGAACACCCGCGCCTCCAGCTCGGGGACGCGGATCGTCTCCGGCGCGCCGCCCTTCGCGACGGCGTCGGCCTCGATGCCGGGCTCCACGTCGACGAGGTCGTTCGCCTCGGCGGTCGACCGGATCAGGCTGTCGTCGTCGCGGTAGTAGTACTCCTTGAGGTGGTTCTCGAGGTACTGGTGGACCGCGCTGCCGCTGTCCAGGTCCCACGCGTCCTGCAGCTCCCCGTTCTTCGTCGGCTGGAGGCGGACGATGTCGGCGAGCCGGCTCCGCTCCTCGTCGGTCAGCGCCATACGTCCCCGTTCACCGGGGCGGGTATGGACGTTCCGGATCGCGATCCGGGGCGAGGAGCCGGCCGGCGGTCGTTCCGGCCGGGGATCGTTGACCGGGTCGGCCCGACCCGCCGGCGTCAGGAGGTCGTCGACTCGTCGTCCGCTCCGCCATCGGCCTCGTCTCCGAACTCGTCGTCGGCCCCCCACCGCTCCTCGATCGAGTGGCCGTGCGACCCGGCGGGGTCGATCCCGGGGGATTCGCCCGCGTCGCCCGCATCACCCACGTCGTCCGCGTCGTCCGCGTCGTCCGCGTCGTCGGCTTCCGCCGTCGATTCGGGCCCCGAAACGCGGTCGGCGACGAGTTCCGAGAGCGGGTCGACGGTCACGGTCAGCCGGGCCACGACGAAGACGAGCGGGACGAACGACGCGATCAGGAACGCGGCGTCGTACGTCCACGCGAACCCGTCGAGCAGGGGGACGACCGCGCCGGCGAGCCCGCGGTGCGCGACCAGCACGGCCGCGAGCACGACGAGCCAGTACGCCATCGCGCCGCCGTTCTCGGCGATGCGCTCCACGTGGTCCGCGGCGTCGGTCCGGTGGAGGGCGGCGCGCGTCAGCGAGGCCACCTTCGGCGCGGCGAACAGGAGGAGGGCGACGACCGCGACAGTCACTACCGCGCTGGCGACCGCGGCGACGGTGATCGGCGTCAGCGGGACCAGGCGGTCGACGCCCGGGAGCAGCGTGAACAGGTACAACACGCCGACCAGCGCGAGCGCCGCGATGGCGACCCGGCTGGCGGAGCGAACGGAGTCGCGATCGAACGCGTCAGTCGTCGATTCGGTTTCGGTCATGGTGCGCCCGGGGGAAGGGGCGGGAGGGACATAACCGACCGAGACGCTCAACGCGGTTTTACGCGGATTAAAATCGGCGGCGGCGAGCCTCAGCTAGCGTCTTCGACGGCGCTCGCGGCGCGGATAACCGTCTCCTCGTCGAACTTCGGGCCGACGAGCTGGAGCCCGACCGGGAGCCCGTCCGCCTCGCCCGCGGGCACCGAGATCGCGGGGAGGTTCGCGAGGTTCACCGGCGTCGTGTTCGCGTCCGCGAGGTACATCCGGAGCGGGTCGTCGAGGCTCTCGCCCAGCTCGAAGGGGAGAACCGGCATCGTGGGCGACGCGATCACGTCCACGTCCGCGAACGCGTCCTCGAAGTCCCGCCGGACCCACGCGCGGGCGTCCTGCGCCTTCTTGTAGTACTTGTCGTGGTAGCCCGCCGAGAGCGCGTACGTGCCGAGCAGGACCCGGCGCTTGACCTCCGCGCCGAACCCCTCCTCGCGCGTCTCAGCGAACGACTCGTTCCAGTTGCCGTCCGACTCGGCGCGGTTCCCGTACCGCACCCCGTCGAAGCGCGCGAGGTTCGAGGACGCCTCCGCCATCGCGATGACGTAGTACGCCTGCACCGCGTGCTCGACCGAGGGCAGCGAGATCTCCGTCGTCTCCGCCCCGCGCGCCTCCAGCTCCGCGATCGCGTCCTCGACCGTCTCGACGACGCGCTCGTCGGCGCCGTCGAACAGCTCGGTGGGGACTCCGATCGTCAACCCGTCCACGTCGCCGTCGGCGGCCGCGGCGTAGCTCGCGTCGGGGTCCGCGCCCTCGACCTCGCTCAGGTCTCGCGTCGTTCCGTCGTTCGGGTCCGGGCCCGCGATCGCGTCGAGCGCGGCCGCCGCCTCCTCCACGGTGCCCGCGATCGGCCCGATCTGTTCGAGGGAGTTCGCGTACGCGACGAGCCCGTACCGCGAGACGAGCCCGTAGGTGGGCTTGATGCCGACGACGCCGCAGAACGCGGCCGGACAGCGCACGGAGCCGCCCGTGTCTGAGCCGAGCGCCACGTCGGCCTCGCCCGCGGCGACCGCGGCCGCCGACCCGCCGGAGGAGCCGCCGGGGACGCGCTCCGGGTCGACCGGGTTCCTCGTGGGGCCGAACGCGGAGGTCTCCGTGGTCGTCCCCATCCCGAACTCGTCCATGTTCGTCTTGCCGACCACCGTCGCGCCCGCCTCCGTGAGGCGGTCGACGACCGTCGCGGAGTAGGGCGGGACGTAGTCGGCGAGCATCTCCGAGCCGCAGGTCGTCCGGATTCCCTCGGTGGAGATGTTGTCCTTGACCGCGACCGTCGTTCCCGCGAGCGGCCCCTCGGCGTCCGCGTCGCCCTCGATCGTCTCCTCCGTGATGAAGGCGTTGTGGTCGACCGCCATCACGACACCTTCGGCCCCACGAAGAAGCCGTCTTCCGTCTCCTCGGCGTTCGACAGCGCCTCCTCCTGTGAGAGCCCCCCCTCGACCTCGTCGGGGCGCATCACGTTGACGAGCTCCTCTTCGCGCTCGGTCTCGGGGACCTCGTCGAGCGCCTCGAAGTAGTCGAGGATGTCGCCGAACTGGTCGGCGAACGCCGCGACCTCGTCGTCGTCGAGCCGAACGCGAGCCAGATCCGCGACGTGTCGGACTTCCTCGGCGTCGACGGCGGTCGCGGCGTCGTCGCCCCCGTCGGGCGCCTCCCCCGCGTCATCCGTCGACTCGGACGTATCGCTCATACGTCGAGGTGTCCCGGACCGGGAGTAAGGGTTTCGGAACGCCGCATCGGTCGTCCGCGACGGCCGCCGCTGTCGACCGTCCCGCCCCTCACTGCCCGCGTCGAGGAAGGAGACTTCCCCTCACTGCACGGCGTCGACGAAGGAGAGCCAGCGCTCATGTCCCTCGAGCGTCGCGGCACGGTGTTCGTCGGCGAAGTCGGGGTGCCGGATCGTCTCCAAGGCGTTCAGCGCCCGGTCGATCCCGACAATCTCGTCGGCGAGCGCCTCGGCCGTCTCGCGGTCGAGCGAGGGGTCGGAGCCGTCGTCCGCGTCCCGGGGTTCCCCCCGAAGTCGGTCCATCCGGCGTTCGCGCTCCGTGCGGAGGGTCGCTTTCACCGACGACAGCTTCCGGTCCACCTCGGGGGGGACCGTCTCGATCGCCCGCGTCTCGACGATGAACTCGGAGAGGTCGACCGGGGTCCCGTCGATGGCCACCGTCTCCGGGACCGACGCGCCGACCGTCGCGCTCTGACTGGCGACTCGATCGAGTATCGCCTCCCATTCGGACTCGTCCATGGAGTCCCTTCGGAGCCGGCGCGAAAATGGGCTGCGGTGGCGTCCCGCGGTCACTCGCTCGTCGACCCGTCGGCGCGGACCGTCACCACCGGCGGGTCCGCCAGCCGGACGACCTTCTCCGTGACGCTGCCGAGGAGGTAGCGCTCGACGCCGGTCCGGCCGTGCGTCCCCATCACGATCAGGTCGACGTCGTTCGCGTCCGCGTATTCGAGGATGACCGCGTGCGGGTTGCCCGATTCGACGGCGGTCGTCGTTTCGACGTCGCCGAGCGCGGCCGCGGCCTCCTCGACGATCCCCTCGCCGTGCTCCAGGATGGCGTTCCGGCGTTCGTTGGTGTCGGTGTACTCGCCGACCGTGCCCCCCTCCGCTCCCTCCGCCGGGTCCTCGCTCAGCGCCGCGCCGTCCTCGGCGAGGAACGCGCCGCTCATGCCGATCCCGGCGTGCCGCGTGTCGGCGACGCACAGCACGTGGACGGTCGCGTCGAACGCCGACGCGAGTTCGCGAACGTGTTCCGCCGCGGCCTTCGACCCGTCGCTCCCGTCCGTCGGATAGAGGATATCGTGGTACATCGTGGCACTGTCGTTACCGTTCGACCGGTCACGACAAAAGCGCACCGGCGAATAGCCGGGGAGATCCGCCGCGAGCGGTGGAACGGGACCGAGCCGACGGCGGTCGTGGTGAGGCCCTACAGCAGGTCGTTCGAGACGAGCCGATCGACCGCCTCGCGCAGGCGCTTCTCGCTCGCGGCGTAGGAGATCCGAGCGTACCCCGGCGCGTTGAACGCGCTGCCGGGGACGCAGGCGACGGACGCCTCCTCGATGGCGGCCTCACACCACGCCTGGTCGTCCTCGTCGACGGGGATCATCATGTAGAAGGCGCCGTCGCCGATGTCGACGTCGACGCCGTGCTCGTCGAACAGGTCGACGAGGAGGTCGCGGCGGTCGCGGAACGCGTCGCGCATCTCCGTGACCGACTCGTCGGTGTTCTCCAGCGCCTCGACGCCCGCGCGCTGGACGAAGTTGACAGCACAGGAGACGGAGTGGGAGTGGAGCTTGCCGGCCTGCCCGACGAACTCGTCGGTCGCGTGGAAGTAGCCGAGCCGCCAGCCGGTCATCGAGTACGCCTTCGAGAAGCCGTTGACGGTGATCGTGCGGTCGGCCATCCCGTCGAGGCTCGCCAGCGAGACGTGCTCGGCGTCGTAGGTGATGCGCTGGTAGATCTCGTCCGAGATAACGGCGACGTCGTGTTCGACCGCCAGGTCGCGGACGCCCTCCAGGGCGGCCTCCGAGAAGACGGCGCCGGTGGGGTTCGACGGGGAGTTGACGACGAGCAGCTCGGTGTCGTCGGAGACCGTCTCCGCGAGCGCGTCGAGCGCCGGCTCCAGCTGGAAGCCGTGCGGCGCCAGGTCGACCCGCGAGAGGTCGGCGCCGGCGAGCTTCGCCATCGCCTCGTAGGAGACCCACGCCGGGTCGAGCAGGACGACCTCGTCGCCGTCGTCGATCAGCGTCTGAAACGTCTCGTACAGCGCCTGCTTGCCGCCGGGGGTGACGATGACCTCGTCGGCGTCGGCGTCGATCCCGTCGTCTCGGAGCTTCGCCGCAATCGCCTCCTTGAGTTCGGGGATCCCGTTCGAGGAGGTGTATCCCGTGTGGCCGGCGTCGAGGGCGTCTTTGCCGGCCTCGACGACGTTCGACGGGGTGTCGAAGTCGGGCTCGCCGACGGAGAGGTCGACGATGTCCGCGCCCTCGGCCTCCTTCTCCGCCGCGAGGTTCGATATCGCCAGCGTGGCGCTGGGCTCTACGCGTCCGATCCGGTCCGAAAAGTCGTATGCGTCGCTCATTGTGATGTCCTCCGCTCGGGGTCGTCTCCGCCGGTCATTCGAGCTCCTCCGCGAGGTCGATCGCGGCCTCGGCGGCGTCGGCGCCCTTATCGATGCGCTCGCGCGCCTCCGCGCCGGACATCCCCGGCCCGCTCACGCCGAACGTGACGGGGGTGTCGCGGTCGAGGCTCACCCGCGTGAGCTTGTCGGCGGTCGCGCTCGCGATCACGTGATCGTGGTCGGTGTCGCCGGTTACGATGGCGCCGACCACCGCGACGGCGTCGACGTCGTCTCGGCGCGCGAGCCGGTCGGCGGCCAGCGGGCTGTCGTACGCGCCCGGCACGCTCAGTTCGTCGACGACGACGGCGTCGCGGTCGGCGGCCGCCTCCCGGGCGGCCTCGGCCATCGGCTCCGTGACGGAGTCGTTGAACCGCGCCACCACCAGTCCCAGCGAGACCATACGCCCGCTCGCACCGGGGGCGGCAAAGGTCTACCGTTCGACCGCAGGGTTGCCGGACGAATGCGATCGGGACGGGTGGTGACGTGGATACTGGTTGTTTATAAACGGTCGAGGTGGTGGCGCGCCCCGGTGAGCGGCCCGCAGGGCCGCGAGCCGACGGTGCGAGGGACGCGGTGAGCGCTCGCAGAGCGCGAACCGCGAGGCTGGGGAGGCGTGAGGTGTGGGGCGGTCGCGGTTGGGTGGGACTCAAAGGGGCGGCCGCGAGGGCGAAGCACACCGACGTAAGCACCGCAGCGAAGGAGTGGTAGCGACTGAGCGAAGAGCGCAACGAGGTGCGCGAGCCGTCGCGGCGGGGCTTTGGAGGAGGTCACCGCCGAGTCATCGATCACGTATCGCCGAGCGGCTGGGGCTTTGAGGTAGTCGCTGTCGCTCTGTTGGTTAGTTATACACGAGCGGCCGATGATCGAGAAGGAACGACGGCGACCCAGACGACTTACTTCGCGACTTTCGCCTCGAACTTCTCTCGCACCTTCTCCATCTTCGGCTTCGCGTGGAAGGTGCAGTAGGCGTCGTCGGGGTTCTTCGCGAAGTAGTCCTGGTGTTTTTCCTCGGCGCGGTAGAACGTCTCCAGCGGTTCGATCTCGGTCACCACGTCGTCGTCGTACTCCTCGTCGAGCGCCTCGACGTACGCCTCGGCGACCTCGCGCTGTTCCTCGTCGTGCGTGAGGACGATCGAACGGTACTGGGACCCAACGTCCGGCCCCTGTCGGTTGAGTTGGGTCGGATCGTGGATCTCGAAGAACGCCTCCAACACCTCGTCGTAGGCGATGGCGTCGGGGTCGAATTCGACCTGCACGACCTCGGCGTGACCGGTGTTCCCGGAGCAGACCTGTTTGTACGTCGGATCGTCGACGTGGCCGCCGGCGTAGCCGGACGTGACCGACTCGACGCCGGCGAGCTGTTCGAGCGCCGCCTCGGTACACCAGAAGCACCCGCCGCCGAGCGTCGCGGTTTCGAGCTGATCGGACATATGCGTGACGAGGGCTCGGAGACGTATTAATCACGCGCGCTTACGAGTGGATGCTGATCGATTCCGTGGGTTCGGATTTATGAGTCGATGGCTACGGATCGATGGTGAACTCTTCCAAAGCCCCAGCCGGCGAGGCGGCTGCCCCTTTGAGTCCCACCCCGCACCGCACAGCACCTCACGCCTCCCCAGCCTCGTCGGCCTCCCGTCGCTACGCGCCGGCGACCTCGCACGCGCTCCTCACGACCGCCTTTGGCGGTCGTTCGGAGGCGCGCGCCACCGCGATCGGCTTATGAATGATGTCCGCACACTCAGTTTTTAAGCGGCTGAGGGTCGACCCGACCGTATGAACGAACTCGCGGATCTGACCGAGGAGCTGGTCGCGATCCCGTCGCACGAGGACGAGACCGCCGCCGGCGACGCGATCGAGGAGTGGCTCCGCGCGGAGACCGACGCGCGGGTCGAGCGCGACGAGGTCGGGAACGTGATCGCGTACAAGAGCGCGACCGGGGACCCCGACGCCGACACGCTCGCGCTCGTCGGCCACCACGACGTGGTTCCGCCGGCCGATCGCCAGACGACCGGGGAGGGGAACGCGGGCGGGTACGTCGTCAAGCGCCGCGAGGGGCGGATCTTCGGGCGCGGCGCGGCCGACATGAAGGGGGCGGTGGCCGCCTGCATGCTCGCGTTCCGCGACGCCGAACCGCCGGCGGGCCGCGAGCTCGCGTTCGCCTCGTTCGTCGGCGAGGAGGTGGGCGGCGAGGGGGCGCGCCACGCGATCGACGAGGGCTTTGCTCCGGACCGCGCGGTCGTCGCCGAGGGGTCGACGAACTACTCGAAGCCCGGCGTCACCGACGTGGCCGTCGCGCACAAGGGTCGGCGCGCCTCCACGCTCGTCGCGAGCGGGACCGCGGCGCACGCCTCCGAACCCGAGGCCGGCGAGAACGCGGTCTATCGGGCGAGCGACGCGATCGACGTGGTCCGCGAGCTCGACGCCCCAGAGGCGACCGTCTTCGGCGAGCGCGTCTCCGGGTCGCTCGCGGTGACGATGGTCCGCGGCGGCGAGACGTGGAACGTGATCCCGGAGCGCTGCGAGGTGACGATCGACGAGCGGACGGTCCCCGGCGACCGCGCCGACATCGGCCGCGCCGCCGAGGCGGTCGAGGGCGTCGCGTGGGAGATCGACCAGGACCTCCCGCCGATGGCCTGCGACGACGACGCCTTCGCGGACGCGGCGCTCGCGGCGGCCCGCGAGGTCCACGACGAACTGGGGCTCGACGCGCCCGAACACGTCGTCAAGCCCCACGCGACCGACGCGGGCTGGCTCGCCGAGGCCGGAACCGACCCCCTCGTCTGCGGGGCCTCCGAGCCCGGCGAGGCGCACACCGAGACCGAGAGCGTCGGCGTCGACGTGCTGGAGCGCTGCTACCGGATCTACGAGGACATCGGCGAACGGGCGTTCTGACCCGTCGAGACGCGCTGTGGCGCGGAGCGGTCGACGCCGCCGAGCGCCGCGGTATGGAAGGGGTTTTATGCGCCCCGTGGAAAGTGTGCGCCACTATGGGAGACAAGTCGAAGGCCCAAAAGAAGCGTCTGGCGAAGGCGGAACGCCAGAACACCCGCGTCCCCGCGTGGGTCATGATGAAGACGGACATGAACGTCACGCGAAACCCCAAGCGGCGCAACTGGCGCCGGAACGACCTGGACGAGTAAATGTCGACGAGTGATTTTGAGGAGCGCGTCGTCACCGTCCCGCTCCGCGACGCCAACGACAAGCCGGTCCAGGAACGCGCCGACTTCGCGATGAAGATCGTCCGCGAACACCTCGCGCAGCACTTCTCCGTCGACGAGGAGGAAGTCGTCATCGACACCTCGGTCAACGAGGCCGTCTGGGCGAACGGGCGCCAGAACCCGCCGAGCAAGGTCCGCGTCCGCGCGGCCCGGTTCGTCGAGGACGGCGAGCCCGTCGTCGAAGCCGAGCACGCCGAGTAACGTGTTACGGGCGACTTTCACCGGCTCGTCGTACGTGGGCGTGTTCGCCCGCGCGATCGGCGACCTCCTGTTGGTCCGGCCGGACGTCGACGAGGAGCTGGCCGACGCGCTCGGCGAGGAGCTGGGCGCCGACCCCCTCCTCACGACGGTCGGCGGCGCCAACACCGTCGGGTCCCTCGCGACGGGCAACGAGAACGGGATTCTCGTCTCCGCGCGGGCCACCGACCGAGAGCAGTCGCGGATCGCCGAGGCCGCCGACCGCGAGGTGGGCGAGCTCCCCGGCGAGATCAACGCGGCCGGGAACGTCGTCCTCGCGAACGACTACGGCGCCTACGTCCACCCGGACCTCCCGCGCGAGTCGATCGTGACGATCAGAGAGACCCTCGACGTCCCCGTGGTCCGCGGCGACCTCGGCGACGTGCGAACGGTCGGCACCGCCGCGGTCGCCAACAACACGGGCGTGCTCTGTCACCCCAAGTCGACCGAGTCGGAGCTGCAGGCCGTCGAGGAGGCGCTCGACGTGCACGCCGATCTCGGGACGATCAACTACGGCGCGCCGCTCGTCGGCTCCGGGCTCGTCGCCACCGACGAGGGGTACGTCGTCGGCGAGGACACGACCGGTCCGGAGCTCGGGCGTATCGAGGAGACGCTCGGCTTCATCGACTGACGCCGACGCGCGTTCTGACCTCGCCGGGTGACCGTCTGTTCCGCGGCGGCGGATTCGCCTCCGGCGAACACACGTTGAGGGTAAAGAGCCTCTCTGAGCGCCGTTTTACCGCGTTCTTTCGCGATCGGTCGCGTCTCGCTTTTTAGGAAGATACTTCCCTGTCCCTGCCGGATCGGTGAACATGAGTACCTACACGGTGAGTGGACGGTTCCAGAGTCGAGACGGCTTCCAGCCGTTCACCAAGGACGTCGAGGCGGAGAACGAGGACCTCGCCCGCGAGCGCATCTACACCACGGTCGGGAGCCAGCACAGCCGGAAGCGCACCCAGATCGAGATCGAGGAGGTGTCCGCGGCATGATGGGCGGCGGACAACAGCAGCTCCAGCAGCTCTCCCAGGAGCTGCAGGCGCTCGACGAGGAGATCGAGGCGCTCGAAGACGAGATCGCCGACTACCAGCAGGAGCAGTCCGACATCGACGACGCGATCGAGGCCATCGAGACCCTCGACACGGGATCGACGGTGCAGGTCCCGCTCGGCGGCGGCGCCTACGTGCGCGCCGAGGTCCAGGACATCGACGAGATCATCGTCTCGCTCGGTGGCAACTACTCCGCCGAGCAGAGCGAGGTCGACGCGATCGACGTGCTCCGACGCAAGCAGGAGTCGCTCGACGAGCGCATCGAGGAGACGCAGGAAGAGGTCGACGAGCTCGAAAGCGAGAGCGATGAGCTCGAACAGCAGGCCCAGCAGATGCAACAGCAGATGCAGCAGCAGCAGATGCAGCAGATGCAGCAGGGTCAGGGCGACGAGGAGTAACGACCGACCGTGTTCGACGGACTGAAAGACAAGCTCTCCGGGTTCCGAGAGGACGTAGAGGAGAACGCCGAGGTCGAGGAGCCCGCTGAGCAGGACGAATCAGCGGCGGCCGAGAGCGCCGCCGCCGAGTCTACCGAGGACGAACCGGCCGCGGAAGAGGACGCTGCAGTCGGCGAAACGGGCGGCGACGCAGATGGAGATGCGGACGCCGACGACAACGAACCCAGCACCTTCCAGCGCGCGAAGGCGTTCGCCACCGGCCGGATCATCATCGAGGAGGAGGACCTCGAGGAGCCGCTGTGGGACCTCGAAATGGCCCTCCTCGAGAGCGACGTGGAGATGAGCGTCGCCGAGCGCATCCTCGAAACCGTCCGCGAGAAGATGCTCGGCGAGTCCCGGAAACAGGTCGAGACGACCGGCGAGCTCGTCGAGTCGGCGCTTCACGACGCCCTCCTCGACGTGATCGCCGTCGGCCAGTTCGACTTCGAAGAGCGGATCGCGGAGGCGGAAAAGCCCGTCACCATCGTTTTCACCGGCGTCAACGGCGTCGGGAAGACGACGAGCATCGCGAAGCTCTCGGAGTGGCTCGCCGACCGCGGCTACTCGTCGGTGATGGCGAACGGCGACACCTACCGCGCGGGCGCCAACGAACAGATCCAGGAACACGCCGACCGGCTCGGCCGGGAGCTCATCTCCCACGACCAGGGCGGCGATCCCGCGGCCGTGATCTACGACGGCGTCGAGTACGCCGCGGCGAACGATATCGACGTGGTGCTCGGCGACACCGCGGGCCGGCTCCACACGAGTGACGACCTGATGTCCCAACTGGAGAAGATCGACCGCGTCGTCGACCCGGACATGACGCTGTTCGTCGACGAGGCGGTCGCGGGTCAAGACGCGGTGAACCGCGCGAAGGAGTTCAACGACGCCGCCGAGATCGACGGCGCCATCCTGACGAAGGCCGACGCCGACTCCTCCGGCGGCGCCGCCATCTCCGTCGCGTACGTCACCGGGAAGCCGATCCTCTTCCTCGGCACCGGACAGGGGTACGACGACCTCACCCTGTTCGATCCCGAGGAGCTGGTCGAGAGTCTGCTCGGCGAGGACTGAGGCGGGCGGTCCTCACCGCGGTTCTTTCGCTATCCCTCTCCGACCATCCGGTCTTCGTCGTCCCACTCACGTTCGCGCAGTTCGTACTTCTGTATCTTCCCGGTGGCGGTCGTCGGCAGTTTCTCGACGAACTCCACCTCGCCGGGGGTCTTGTAGTCGGCGACGCGCTCGCGGACGAACGCCTTGAGCTCCTCAGGCGTCGCGCCCGGGTCGTCGGGGTCGCCGCTCTCCGGGACGACGAACGCCTTCGGAGTCTCGCCCCACCGCTCGTCGGGCGCGGGGATGACGGCCACGTCGGAGACGATATCGTGCTCGAAGAGCGCGTCCTCTAACTCGATCGAGGAGATGTTCTCGCCGCCAGAGATGATGATGTCCTTTTTCCGGTCCTGGATCGAGACGAATCCGTCCTCGTCGACGACTGCCAGATCGCCCATGTGGTAGTACCCTTCCAGTCGCTCCGAGAACGCTTCCTCGGTGGCCTCGGGCTTGTTCCAGTAGCGGTCCATCACCTGGTTGCCGCGGACGACGATCTCGCCGATCGTCTCGCCGTCGGCGGCCACGTCTTCGCCGTTCTCGTCGACGACGCGCACGTCGGTCCCGAGGTAGCCGATCCCCTGCGTCTTCTTGACCGCGAACCGGTCGTCGGAGTCGGCCTCGTAGTGGCGCTTGGCGTCTGATGTCGTCACGAGCGGTCCCGTCTCGGTGGCGCCGTACACGTGTTTGAGGCCCCAGCCGAACTCCTCCTCGACGGTGCGGATCGTCGCCTCCGGCGGCGCCGCGCCCGCGGTGGCGACCCGAACATCGTTGTCACCGGTCGTCGCGCCGCCGTGCTCGGCGTAGTGGTCGCCGAGCATGTTGAGCACGGTCGGCGCCGCACAGAAGTACGACACGTCCTCGGTGCGGATCCGGTCGAACGTCTCGGCGACGTCGACGCCGCGGGTACAGACGTGGCGGGCGCCCATCCCCGTGATCGCGTAGATGTGTCCCCAGCCGTTGACGTGGAACATCGGGAGCGTCCAGAGGTAGACGTCGTCGTCGGTGATCTCTTGGTGGATGGAGATCAGATAGGCGTGGAGCGTCTCGGCGCGGTGGGTGCGACAGACGCCCTTCGGATCGCCTGTGGTCCCGGAGGTGTAGTTGATCGTGATCACGTCGTCTTCGTCCATCTCCGGGCGCTCGTAGCCGTCGGGGTCCGCGTCGGCGAGCGCGTCGTCGATCGACTCCCAGTCGCCGCCGACCGCGTCGGTGTCGTTCGTGAGGAACGTCTCGGTCGGCACCTCGTCGCGGACCGCCTCGACGTTCGCGGCGTACTCGGCGTCGGCGTAGATGGCGTCGACGCCGGCGTCGGAGAGCATGTACGAGAAGTCGTCGGGGGTGAGCCGATAGTTCAGCGGGGTGTGGATAGCGCCGACCTGCATCGCGCCGTAGGCGGCCTCCAAGTGGTAGTGGGTGTTCGGGTCCAACACCGCGACGCGATCGCCCTTCTCGATCCCGCGCTCTCGGAGGGCGGCGGAGAACCGATCGGCGCGTTCGGCCAGCTCGGCGTAGGTGTACCGCGTCCCGTCCGTAGCGAGGACGGCCTCCTCGTCGGCGTAGTGGCGCCGCGCCCGGTCTAGGAAGTCAGTCGTCAGTAGCGGTTTTCGCATCGGTTTATCACTATCTATGATGCATAAAAGCGTTTGCGGCCGATGCAAGGCGGACGCCGTGATCGCTCCGACCGCAATCGTTCTTCGTGGCCGCTTCGACCGTCTCCCCGGCTGCAGTTCCCGTCGCGTCTCTCTCGTCCCCACCCGCCTCGGGTTTTTATTCTGCCCCTGCGAGAGTACCAGCATGAGCGACGGATCCGACCGGACGACGGTCACCGACGGCTACGTGGTCCCGATCGCCGGGCTGATGGCGCTTCTCTTCGCCGTGATGGCGGGGCTGACCGCTCCGCGCGCGTTCTCCGGCGAGCCCACCGAGGCCCTGTTGCCGATCGGGTTCGCGGTCGGATCGCTCGCCGCGCTCCGGCTCAGCCAGCGGCACGCGGCGGCGAACGCCGATGCAGACGCCGAGATGTCCGACGACGAGACAGCCTGACGGCCGACGACGACGGACCGCGGCTGGCCACGATCGGTATTTAAACACTTCGTGGACGAATCGCATACGGGCGACGGGATCAGAACCCTTAACAGTCGCACGCGGTTTTGATACGATAGCGGGATGGGATAGCCAGGAGATTCCGCCGGGCTCATAACCCGGAGATCGGTAGTTCAAATCTACCTCCCGCTATTTCTGGCCGAACGCCACGCGCCTCATCGTGCGTTCGCCGTTCCCATACCATCCGTTTCTGCTTTCGTTCACTCTCATTCGCTTTCGTTCGTTTCCGCTCTCGTTCCCGACTCGGAGCCGTGTCGCCGTCACTCGATCCCGAACCCGGAAGCGATTTCCGTCGCGCCGACGTTTCGTCCCGTATGGACTACGAATCGAGCCTCGACCGCGCGATGGAGGAGGTTCCGGACCTCGGCGGCTCCGACGAGCGGCTGTCGGTCCCGGACCCGGAGACGCAGAAGGACGGCGCGTTCACCCGGCTGACGAACCTCTCTGCGATCGCCGACGCGTTGAGCCGCGACCCCGAACACGTCCACTCGAAGATCCAGCAGGAGCTCGGTACCGCCGGCCAGTACGAGGACGGCCGAGCCCGCTACAGCGGGAACTTCCGCGAGCGCGACTTCCAGGCCGCGATCGACTCGTACATCGAGTCGTTCGTCACCTGTTCGGAGTGCGGTCTCCCGGACACCCGGCTGGAGACCGAGAATCGCACCCCCATGCTCCGCTGTGAGGCCTGCGGGGCGTTCCGTCCCGTCGCCAAGCAGAACACCTCGAACACCCAGCGCCAGGAGGACGCCGTCGAGTCGGGCAACACGTACGAGCTCGAGATCGTCGGCACCGGCCGCAAGGGCGACGGTGTCGCCGAGCGCGGCGAGTACACGATCTTCGTCCCCGGCGCACAGGAGGGCGAGACGGTCACGGCCTACATCAAGAACGTCTCCGGTAACCTCGCGTTCGCTCGCCGCGAGAACTGACCGCCGGACCGGACGCAGACACGTTTCACGGCCGCGCGCCGTTCACGCACCGCCGCTCCGTGCGCCTACGCCCGACACCTGATTCGCGATCCACGGCGCCGGATCGCCGGCTCGAAGGAATGTCGAGCTAACGGATGCGGCCGACCGCGACCCGATGCCCGGTCTCCGCGACGTGGTCGCGCTCGAGGCGGCTCGCGTCGTCGCCGACGGAGAACAGCCGTTCGAGCGAACACTCCCTACAGACGACGTGGTACCGATCCTCGGAGACGGGGGTTTCCATACGACTGCACGGGCGCCCTCGGCAGTTAGTTACGCGCCCCATACTTCCGTTAAACGACCTGTTAGACCGGTGGTAGCTCCCGCGAGCCGGTCGCCGTCCTCGCCGGATCAGTCGCCGTCGCCTCGCCGTTCGAACCGGTCGAGCGCGAGCCCGAGCATGTCGGGACTCACCGGCTGGTACTCCTCCCGCTCGTGGTCCGGGAGGTACTCACGGACGCTGTTCCACGACTCGCGGGCGTACCGGGCGTCCAGCAGGACGCGGACCCCGCGCTCGTCGGGTCCACGGATGACGCGGCCGACGGCCTGCCGGGCCTTCCGGACCGCGGGTACGGTGAGCGCGGTCTCGAACCCCGACTCGAACCGCCTGTCGTAGGCGGTGATCACCGCCCGGGTCCGCGGCCGCGCCGTGTTGATGATCGGGACGCCACAGACAACCGCGGCCGACAGGCGGTCGCCGCGGTAGTCGACGCCCTCGGTGAGCGTCCCCCGGAGGCTCGTCACGAGCACCTTTCCTTCCCCGGCGAAGAAGTCGTCTTTCAGCGACTCCGTGGCGCGGTCGCCCGACGACTCGTCGAGCAGGACGGGCTTGTCGAGCCGCTCCGAGAGCGACGCGGCCATCCACGTCGCCTCCGCGTAGCTCGGCGTTCCGACGAGCACGTTCCCCTCGCGGCCCGCCACCGCCGCGGTTGCGTCGAGGTGCGCGAGCCGCGTGTCGTTTGCCTCGCCGGGCGCCCCCCGGTTCTGGTGGGTGAACTTCGGCGCGTCGACCGCGAAGCTCGCGCGGTTCTCCTCGGGGAAGGAGAGGCCGTACGTGCGCTCGACGACCGGCCGCCCTCGCTCTTCGAGGTGGTCGAGCCCGGTCACCTCGCGGAACACGTCCATCGGCTCCAGCGTCGCGCTCATCAGCACGCCGCCGCCGAACTCGGCGAGTCGGTCGCCGATCGGCTCGCTCGGCAGGCAGTTGTACAGCGCGAGGCTCGCGTTGTACGCGCGCCGCCACGAGTCCGGCGGTTCCGTCTCGTCCCACGTCCGTTCCAGGTCGATCGCGCGGAAGAACTTCTCGTGGTCCTCGCGGTACCACGCGTTGAGGGTGCGGCCGACGCCCGGCGCGGCCCGTTTCTTGTCCTCGTCTTCCAGCGAGTCGAGCACGCGCTTGACGACCGCGCCGACCTGCTCCGCGCGGGCCCAGACGCGGTCGCCGTACCCCTCTCGCTTCGCCCACGTCGTGATCTCGTCTTCGGCCGGCTCCTCCGGGTCGCGGAGCGCGACCTCGTCGTCGTCCAGCTCCCGCATCGACGCCCGCCAGTCGGGGCGCTCGCGGTCCAGCCGCTCGGTCACGCGCCGGTCGAGTTCGCCGCGGAGGTCGGCGTAGAGCTCTCGGACGGACTCGATCTCCTCGACGGTCACGTCCGCGTCCTCCAGTTCGCCGCGCACGAGCTCGGCGTCGTCCGACTCCGCGCCCGCCGTCTCGAAGGAGAGCGGCTGGACGACGCGGGTGAGCTCGTTCTCCGCGTCGCGGAGGCTGGCGTCGGCGACCCGATCGCTCACGAGGTCGCGGACGCGCGGTTCGAGCATGTGGGCCTCGTCGCAGACGACGAACGTCGAGTCGTCGAGCAGCGCGCCCGTAAACGTGCCCGTCGTCACGGGGTCGAACGCGTGGTAGTAGTTTCCGATCACGACCTCGACCTCGGGGACGAGCGCGCCCATGATCGAGTGCGGACAGGTGCCGTGGCCGGCGGCGAGCCGGACCAGTTCGTCGCTGTCGACGTGGCCCAGATCGGTCACGTCGAACGGGACCGCCTCCGCCGGGTCGCCGTCCTCCGGGAGGTCGTCGAGGAAGCCGGCGTAGAACGGGCAGAACTCGGTGCCCTCGAACTCCTCGGTGTCCGGCCGGTACGGGGTCGGCTCGCCGTCGACGGTGAGGTAGTCGGCGGCGGGCGCGTCACTGTCGCTCGCGCCGGCGTTCCCCGCGGACCCCGAGTCCATCAGGCCGACCTGCTGGCTCTGCGCCTCGCCCACGAGGTTCGAGGCCGTCGTCGCGCCGCCGTCGCCGACGAGGTTCCGGGTGCGCTCGCGGAGCCCCTCACAGCGCTCGTACACGTTCTCGCGGTCGATCCCGCCGCGGTTCTCGCGGGCGTACGGGCACACGTCGGCCTTCCCGACGAGGGTGAGCCCGGAGACGGGGTCGTACCCGTCGGGGAGGTCTCCGTTGATCGTCTCCAAGTCCGTCTCGAACTGGCGGAGCTGCTGTTTGACGCTCGTGAGAACGAAGACGCGCTCGAACTCGGAGTCGGGGTCTCGGACGCGGTCGAGCCCGGCGGTGAGCGCGAGCATCGTCTTGCCGGTCCCGCACGCGCCCTCTAAGGCGAGGAAGCCGCCGTCCTCGGCGGCGTCGATCGCGGCGTCGATCCCGTCGGCCTGCTCGGGGTACGGCTCTGCGTGGCCGAAGATGTCGGTCCACGGCGGGGCGTCTGTCACTGTGGCGGCGTAGCTCCCGTTCGGAGTTAAACCTTGAGAGAGCGGCCTCGGGCGGGGCTCTTCACTGCCGAGTCCGCGGTAGCGACCCTACCCGACGATGTCGTGGAGGTCGGAGAGCCGGTCGATCTCCCACGTCGGCCAGACGTTCAGCTCCCAGTCCCGGCGGTGGGGCCGGCGGATGAACGCGGAGTCGATGCCCGCGTTCTCGGCGGCGCGCACGTCGGACTCGTTGTCGCCGACGAACAGCGCGTTGCCGGCGTCGAGGTCACCGAGCGCCTGTTCGATGTAGTGAGGGTTCGGCTTGCGGAGCTGGAGCGAATGGATCGTGGGCTCTCGACCGTAAGCGGCCCCGAAACGATCGAAGCCGTCGAAGTGATCGACGAGGAAATCGACGGTGGCCTGCTGGTTCGAGGAGACGATTCCCATCTCCACGTCGAGGCTCCGTAGCTCGCCGAGGTCGTCGTAGGGGGTCTTACGCCCCTCGCGCGCCTCCTGCTGTTGGGCCTTCGAGACCACGTCGTCGCGAGTCCGCCAGAACGACCCCGGATCGAGGTCGTACGTCTGACAGACGGTCCCCACGCTGCCGGGGGTCGCACCGATGGTCATGCGCTCTACGTCGTCCGGATCGGGCTCCTCGACGCCGCACTCCTCGAACGCGTCCCGGGTCGCATCCCGGAGCACGTCGAAGCGCGTGCGGCCTACGAGGACACCGTCGTTGTCGAACACGACGGTATCGTACGTCATAGGGAGTATCGACGCTCAGCACTTAAAAGGGTTTCACCAATCCCGCGACACGTATGGCCCCCTTTATATACGTCGCGCTCGCGTCCCGCGGTATGCGCGTCAGCGTCATCGGCGGGAGCTCGATCTCGTCCGAGACGGCGGCGGTCGCCGAAGAGCTGGGAGAGCGGCTTGCGAACCGCGACCACACGGTCGTCTGCGGCGGGCTCGGCGGCGTGATGGAGTCCGTCTGTCGCGGTGCCGCGAGCGCCGGCGGGGAGACGGTCGGCATTCTGCCGACCGACCGCCGAGCGGACGCGAACCCGCACGTCACGGTTCCGATCGCGACCGGGCTCGGCCACGCCCGTAACGCGCTGGTCGTGATGAACGGCGACGCCGCGATCGCCGTCGACGGCTCGCACGGCACGCTCTCGGAGATCGGGATGGCGCTCGCGCACGGGCGGGTCGTCGCCGGACTCGACACGCACGACGTCGCGGGCGTGGAAGCGGTGAAGTCGCCCGCAGACGCCGTCGACTACGTGGAACGCGAAGTCGAATCGACGCGGTAAGGGGGCCGCTTTCGACGCTTATCGCTCGCGCCCGGACCGACCGGGCACGTCGGTCCCGTCGTCGGAGTCGGTCGTGTCACCCTCCGCCGCTCGTTCGTTCGCCTCCGCCTCGCGTTCGGCGTCCAACGCCGCGATGTTGCGGAAGCGGTCGGGATCGTCGTCCGAGCCCGCGTCGTCTCCGTCCTCGCTGAGGGAGCCGTGAGCCGCCGCTCCGCCGGTTCCGCCGGTTCCGCCGCGTCCTCCGTGTCCATCGCGTCCGCCGGCGTCGACGGAGCCGTAATCGCGGTCGAACCGACCGTTAGCGACCCAGAGCGCGAGGTAGCCGAATCCCATCGCGCCGACGACGAACCGCACGAGCCCGCCGAGGACGGGGACGAGGCCGAGGCCCGCCCACGCGACCGCGCCGACGACGAGATCGGCGCCGCGCCCGTTCGCGGCTCCCGTCCCGAGCATCGATCGGATCCACGTCCCGAGGGCGATCGCGGAGACGGCCGTCCCGCCGAAGCTGAGCACTGCGAGAACGAGTATCGCGGGGACGACGACGATGAGCCCGATAACGGTGATCGCCAGCAGGAACATCGCGACGGCGATCGCCACGTACGCCACGACACCGTACACGAACGCCTCTCCGGGGTCCGCGCGGAGGTACTCGACGCCGCTGTCGGTGAAGTCGGGGGCTATCGCCGAAACGACCAGCCCGACGAGGGTGACGCCGACGGCCGTCCCGACGAAACTGAGTGCGGCGGATCCGGCGAGCTCGACACCGGTCCACGGCGAGGAATCGATCGAATCGATCGCGGTGACGACGCGCGGGAGGAGGGCTGCGGCCTGTGTCGGGACCATGTGTGGAACGCGATCGCTCTCCGGAGTGAAACGCGTTCCCCATTCGACGGACGGTCGGTCCGTCTCGCCGGGACATCAACGGCTCCGAGCCCGGCGGGTTCGATGTCTCACCGGTTCCGCGCCGCTTACCAGGTGTCGTGGAACGTGTCGAACTCGATCGAGTCGAGCGGCTTCTCGCCGATCGCGGCCTCGTACTCGCCGGGGGTCAGCATCGGCTTGTGGAACCGCGGGCCGTCGTCGGTCGTGATCCGCGGACAGCCGGTGTTGACGAACGCGTCCATGTCGAAGTTGCGGAGGCGGTCCGGCGTCACCTCGTCCATCGTGATCAGGTAGGCGTTCTCGTTGTTATCGACGATCTCCTGGGCCTTCTCCCACCGGCCCTGGCCGATCTTCGTGCAGAAGATGACGCCCCACTTCTCGGCGTCCATCGCCTTGTGGACCGAGGCGTAGCGCTGCTTGAGGAACTGGTCGTGTTCGGCGACCGACACCGCGTTGTTGACGGGGTCGGCGATGACGACCCGCTTGTCCGGGTGCTCCATCGCGAGCCCGACCGGGTGGAACTTCCCGCCGCCGACGTACAGCACCTGCTCGGCGTCGATGTCGGCGGAGGCGTAGTTGCAGCCGAGCACCTGCCCCTCCTTCGTGAGCCGGTCGTCGCCCCGGCGGGTGTGGACCTCGTAGCCGCGCTCCTCTAACCAGTCCGTCATCTCCTCGAACCGGTTCATGTGCTGGGCGGTCGTGACGAGCCCGACGTCGGGGTCCTCTTCCGGGGGCGCGAGCTCCTCTTCGAGCGCGTCCTCCATGATCGGGAACGGGTCGACGTTCGAGAACAGCGGGACGTAGACGATGCTGTCGGACTCCTTCATCGGCGTGTGGCCGAAGTGGACGAACACGTCCGTCCGGCGCATCAGGTACGTGTCGAGGTCGCAGGCGCCGTAACAGGGCTGTCCGGACAGCATGAAGGTGACGTCGTCCGGGGCCACCTCGCGGAGGTCGTCGGCGACCTTCGGGCCGCGGCGCTTGAGTCCCTCAGGGAACTGGAGGCCGACCTTGGAGGCGTCGCGCTCTTCGATGGCCTCTAAGATCCGATCGAGTTCGTAGTCCCACTCGCGGTCGTGTTTCAGGGCCATCCCCGTCTTGGTGAGGTCGCCCTCCGTAGAGCCGCTCATGTCGAACGAATTGTGCGGCAGGACGGTTAAACGGCGCGTTCGACCGTGGGTTTCGTCCGTGACGTTCGTGACGTTCACGCACGGCTCGACGCGGACCGCTGCTCGGACGCAGACGGCGACGCCTCAGAGGGCGTTGCCGGTGAGCAGTCGACCGATCCACGCCCGCGCGCCGGGCAGCACCGCGTCCCCCTCGACGGCGACCGGGTCCCGATCGACGTCGACGAAGACCCGCCCCTGATCGTCGGGCTCGGAACCCTCGCGGGTCCAGACGAGACGCCCGTCAGAACCGGTCGCGCTCGCGTCGCCGCGGACCTCCCAGCCGGGCGCCCCGCGGACGGTCAGCCGATCGGCGCCGAGGTACCGCGCTCCCTCGCCGCCGATGACGAACGGGGTCGAGGGAGCCGCCGGCGTCAGCGGCGTGAACACCACGGTGCCCAGGTGTCGCTCCGTGGCGTTCGGATCCCGGTACTCGACGAACAGGATGTCCTCGTCGATTCGGGAGTTCACGTCTCTCGGGTCCGCGATCCCGTCGTGAGCCGCCTCGGAGACGACCCTGCGTCGAAGCGACTCGTTCGCCGCGAGCGCGTCGCTCCCGGCCGCGAGGTCGACCCTCCCCTGCCACGTCGTCGACCCGTTCTCGCGGAGCGTGACGGTCAGCGCGCTCTCGCCGGCGACCACGGGCGTGCCGTCCGGCGTCGTTCGGTCAAGGTCACAGACGCCGCAGATCGGCGTCGGCGGTGCGCGCGCGTCGGCCGCCGGTGCAGCGGTGATTCCGGCGAGGAGGAGGACGAGTGCCGCCGCCGCGGCGATGGTGCGGGGATCCATGCACCGAACTCTCGACGCGACCGGCAAATAATTCACGCGTGGATCGGTGCTGTTCGCGCCCCGCCGCCCGAACCACGCCCCGCCGCCCGAACCGCGCGCTGCCGCGGTCGACGGATACAACCCCCGAGCCGACGAACGCGGGACATATGACCGACGTTCCGCTGGAACACGTCCACGTCGCGCCCGACGTCGAACCCGAGAGCGCCCCCGCCGTCTTCGTGCTGCACGGCCGCGGCGCCGACGAGGAGGACCTGCTGCCGGTAGCGCGACATCTCCCGGACGAGCTTCACGTGGTGAGCCTGCGCGCGCCAGACCCGCTTCAGGGCGGGTACACGTGGTACGAACTCGACCTGTCCGCCGGCGGCCTCGAGTCGAGTCAGCCCGATCCGACTGACTTCCGGCGGAGCCTCGATCTGGTCGCAGAGAGCGTCGACGCCGCGGTCGAATCCTACGACATCGATCCCGACCGGCTCGGCCTGCTCGGGTTCAGCCAGGGGGCGATCACGAGCCTCTCGCTGGTGTTGGAGGAGCCGGACCGCTACGCGTGGGTCGTCGCGCTCCACGGTTACCTCGCGGACGCGCACGCCGATCTCGATCCGGACGGAATCGAGGGTAAGCCGGTGTTCGTCGGCGCGGGGGCCGGCGACCGCGTGATTCCGGAGTCGCGGTCGGCCGCCGCGGCCGACCGGCTCGACGAGATCGGCGCCGCCGTCACCCGCGGGAGCTATCCCGGCGGTCACGGAGTCGGTCAGCAGGAGCTGAGTGACACCGTCGCGTTCGTGGAGTCACAGGTCGAGTGAGCGAGACGCGCGACGCGCGACCGCCCCCGGAGACACCCCCGGCTCCGGCAGGTTAAAACCGGTCCGGCCCGACGATCGGATATGAGCGTCGAACAGGCCTCTCCCGACGAACAGGCCGCGATCGAGGACCTCGGTCGCGAACTCGGCGAACGGATCGCCCAGACCCAGGAGTACGAGCGGTTCGAGACCGCCCGCGAAGCGGTCCAGCGCGACGAGGAGGTTCAGGCGAAGATCGACGAGTTCGAGCAGCTTCGAGCGGAGTTCATGCAGGCCCGAGAGACCGGACAGGCGACGAACTCTGGGCTCCAGAAAGTGCAGGAGGCTCAAGACGAACTCCACTCGATGCCCGTCATGAGCGAGTTCCTCGACGCACAAGACGACCTGACTGACACCCTCGAAGCCGTCAACGAGGCCATCTCGGAGCCGCTCGCGGTCGACTTCGGCGGCGAGGCCGGCGGCTGCTGTCAAGACTGAGCCGTTCCGCTCTCTCCGCCACTCTCTTCCCGCCGTCCGATTTCGCCGTCCCGTCCTTTATTACCGATAGCGGCACACCCCGCCCCGTGATAGCCGTGGCCGGCGGAAAGGGCGGAAGCGGGAAGACGACCACCACGCTGGGGCTCGGGCGGGCGCTGTCGCGACGCGGCGCTCCCGTCGTCGCCGCCGACGCCGACTGGGACCTCCCGAACCTCGCGCGGCTGGCGAGCGCCACCGACGACGCCCGCGAGCCCGCTGGAGACCTGCCGACCGTGATCGACGCGGTCCAGACGACGGGAGAGATCCGTCCCGATCGGCGGGCGCCGACGGTGCTTGCGGCGCCGGACGATCGCGGCGGCGCCGACGCCGGTCGAGTCCTCGCCTCGTTGGCGGAGGCGCTCCCGGACGACGCGCCCGTCCTCCTCGACTGTCCGGCGGGGGCGTCGCCCGACGCCGCTGCGCCGCTCCGGGTCGCCGATCGGTGTCTCCTCGTAACGCCGCTCCGACGGGCGGCGCTCCGAGACACCGCGAAGACTGCGGCGCTCGCGCGTCGACTGGACTGCGCTCCGGTCGGCGCCGTCGCCGTCCGAGCCGAGTCGGCTCCCGCGGGGGTGGGCGAGCTGCTCGGCTGTCCGGTGCTCGGGCGGATCCCGTCGGCCGAGCCCGAGCCGCTGTCCGACTCGTCGGTACGGGCGGCGTACGGCGACCTGGCACGGCGGCTCGTCGATGCACACGGGGCCCGCTGGCGGGTCGCGTGAACGCTGGATCCGGCTCGCGTCGGGCGCTCGTCAGCCACCGACAGAGCCAAACCTTCGGAGCCGGCAGCGCATGTATGGAGACGCTCCCGACCGGTATCTCCGTGCTGGACAGGGAGTTCGGCGGCGGGCTCCCGAGCGGCAGCGTCGTCGTGTTGAAGGCGGACCCCGCGAGCCAGTCCGAACTGATCGTGGACCGGTTCTCGCGGCCGCGGGAGTGCCGCTACCTCACGACGGTGCGTTCGGCCGACGCGGTCGAAGGGACTCTCACGGTCGGCAGTGCGGGCGAAGGCGGCGAGAGCGACGGGAGTGAGGGGGGAGGGGGAGACGTCGAAACCGTCGTCGAGGAGACGGACCGCGAAGCCCCGATCGACGACGTGCTGGCGGCCGCCGCGGACCTCCCGGAACGAGCCACCCTCGTCGTCGACTCCGTCGAGCCGCTGGAGGCGGCCGACCGATCCCGGTACGGTTCGTTCCTCTCCGATCTGCGCGGACACGTCGACGACGCCGGGGGCATCGCCGTAATACATGCACTCAAGGGGAACAACGGGCAAAATCGGGTCGTCACCGAGCAGGTCGCGGACGTGGTCTTCGACCTCCGGACGACCGTCACCGGTACGGAGATCGTGAACCGTCTGATCGTACCGAAGTTCCGCGGCGGCGCGGCGCTCGAAGAGCCGCTCAAACTGAAGCTCACCGACACCGTCTCGGTAGACACGAGCCGCGACATCGCCTGATCCGACGCACGGGCCGGTGCGTTATTTGCAGAAAGGCAACTCAGAGTCCTCCGAGAGGGGACTATGAGTAATATCCCAACGCTCGGGAATCCTCGCCCTTCAGAGCGGTGGGGATGTCAAAGCGGCACCACCGACGTCGTGACGACGACGAGAACGCCGACGAGCACGGCAGCCGCCGCCCAGTTCCGCGGTCGGTCGGGCGCCCCGTACGGTCCGCCCTTCCGCGTGAAGAGGTAGCCGGCGTAGACGACGAGCGGCGCCAGCGTCGGCAGAGTTGGCACGTCGACGACGCCGGCGACACCGGACAACAGGGCTATCGCGATCGTCGCGCCCCCGGCGCTCGCGGCGACGACGAGGTCGTCGCGCGCACGTTCGATCTCCATGTCTCTCAGTGGGTCGACCGCAGTTCAAAAGGGATCTGTTCGCGCTCGCGTTCGCGCGGTCGGCCCGATCGGTACGATCGATTCGACCGGTCAGGCCGGAGACCGGATTACTCCTCGTCGATCTCGTCGACGATCTCGTCGGCGTCGACGTCGACGTCTTCGAGCGCCTCCTCGATGTCGCCGGCGCCGGCGCCGCCCATGCCGCCCATCATGCCGCCGAGACCGCCCATGCCGCCGCCCTCGATGACCTCCTCGACCACGACGCGGTCGAGGTCGAGCCGGCTCATGAGGTCCTGCGCGATCTGCTGTTTCTGGAACATCCACTGCTGGTTCATCTGCATCGCCTGCGTGGCCGTCACGTAGAGGACATCCTTCTCGACCTCCTCGGTCTCGACGACCTCCTCACCGTCGTCGTCCTCGGTGACCGTCTCCTCCTCCTCGGTGACCGTCTCGATGCGGACCTCGGGCGCCTCCTGGAGGTACATCCCGAGCATGCCGGCGGCCTGCTCTTCGCGGTCGTCGATCTCCTCGAGAATTTCGTACTCGTACTCGAGGTCTTCGCCGGCCAGCGGGTGGTTGAAGTCGACGCGGGCGCGGCCGCCGATGATCGTCTCGAGGTAGCCCTGCTGGTTGTCGATCTGGACCTGTGCACCGGGGTAGCGGCTGTCCTCGGGGATCTTGTCGGCCTTGACGGTCTCGACTTCTTCGGGGTCGTACGCGCCGAAGGCGTCCTCGGCGGGCACGTCGACGACGCCCTCGTCGCCGACCTCGGCGCCGATGAAGGCCTCCTCGACGGACGGGAACACGTGACCGGCACCGAGCGCGATGATGCGCGGCTCGAACTCGTGTTCCTCGGTGTCGATCTCGGCGTCCTCGGCGACCTCCTCGTCGGTGGTGTCGATGACTCGGTCGTCGTCGGCGGTTCGGATCGTGTACGCGACGCGCACGAAGTCGCCGTCGGCGAGTCCCTCGGTCTCGGCCTCGTCTGCGTCCTCGGCCGCGTCCGCTTGCTCCTGATCGCTCATACCCAGAAGGTCTCTTGTTACACCCTTAAGGCGCACGGTTCGGTCCGGAGCGGTGACGGCGCGTAACGCGGCCGTCGAAGCGGAGCGAGCGAACCGTGAGGGCGCCTCCTCCGAGAGGCGCGTCCCACCGCTGTTAAGAGCCGTCCCGGCCGACCCGACGGTATGTACGAGGTCGAGATCAAGGTTCCGGCCGAGGTCGACGCCGTCCGCGAGCGACTGCGGGCGGCCGGCGCCGAGCGCGTCGACGCCCGCCGCCAGCGCGACGCGTACTACGACGCCCCGCACCGCGACTTCGCCGAGACCGACGAGGCGCTCCGAGTCCGACGGGAATCCCCCCTCCCGGACGGGATCGGATCGGAGACCGAATCGGCTCCGGCCGCGGAAACGACGAAGGTCACGTACAAGGGCCCCCTCCTCGACGAGGGGTCGAAGACGCGCGTGGAACACGAGACCGCCGTCGACGACGGCGAGGCGATGGCCGGCGTGCTCTCGGGGATCGGGTTCGAGCCGGCCGCAGTCGTCGAGAAGCGCCGCGAGTTCTGGTCGTTCGCGGGGTTTACGGTCACCCTCGACGCGGTCGACGGCGTCGGCGAGTTCGTCGAGATCGAGCGCGAGGTCGACGGCGAGGACGCGATCGAGACCACCCGCGACGAGGCGTTGGAGGCCCTCGATCGGCTCGGCCTCGACGGCGACACACAGGTCCGAACGTCGTACCTCGGGCTGCTGCTGGCCGACGGCGAGGAGGGCGAGTGAGCCGGCTCGCGGTCGACGTCCCGCCGCCAGCCGGTCACTCCCCGTCCTCGGGTCGCTTCTCCGAGAGTACGGTCCGGTCGAACTCGCAGACGAGCACGTCGTCCTCGCCCTCGACCACCTTGAACGCCTCCACGTGCATCGTGACGACGCCGCGCTCGCCGTCGCTCGTCTCCCGCTTGTCCGTGACGGTCGACCGCGCGCGGATAGTGTCTCCGTGGAACACCGGGTTCGGATGCTCGACCGCGTCGTACGAGAGGTTCGCGACGACGGTGCCGTCGGTGGTCTCCGGTACCGACACGCCGACCGCGAGCGACATGGTGTAGAGCCCGTTGACCAACCGCTCGCCGAACTGCGTCCGCTCGGCGAAGTCGGCGTCGAGGTGGAGCGGCTGCTGGTTCATCGTCATGTCGCAGAAGCGCTGGTTGTCGGCCTCGCTCACCGTTCGTCGCTTCGCGTGCTCGATCGTCTCGCCGACCGCGAACTCCTCGTAGTAGCGTCCGGGCATGGCGCCACCGTCTCCCGCGGGAAGCAAATCGGTACCGCTTCACCGACCCGGAACACGTCACCACGCGTCGCGTGACGCGCCCATTCCCCGCGTCGCCGTCGGGACGCTTTATGTCGGAGCGCGCGGACCGGCCGACATGGCACGACGAAGCCTGCTGTTCTCGCCGGGCGATCGCCCGGAGCTCATGCGGAAGGCGCCGGCGACGGACGCGGACGTGATCTGCTTCGACCTCGAGGACGCGGTCGCGCCCGACCGGAAGGCCGAGGCCCGCGAATCGGTCCGCGCCGTGCTCGCCGACCCCGACTTCGAGCCCGACGCGGAGGTGTGCGTCCGGCTCACGGTCACCGAACCGGCCGCCGACCTCGACGCGCTGGTGGGGGAGCGCTCCGAGACCGGTCACCGCGACGACCTCCGGCTCGACGCGGTCATGCTCCCGAAGGTCGAGGACCCGGACCGGGTCGACCGCGCAGCCGCGCTGTGTGCCGACCGCGGGCTCGAACCGGCCGTGTTTGCGCTCGTCGAGACGGCGGCGGGGGTCCTCTCGGCCGAGTCGATCGCGGCCGCCCCGGCGACCGACGCCTTGGTCTTCGGCGCCGAAGACCTCGCGGCGGACGTGGGCGCGACCCGCACCGACGAGGGGACCGAGGTCCTGTACGCCCGCGAGCACGTCGTCCTCGCGGCCGGCGCCGCCGACGTCGACGCGATCGACACGGTGTACACCGACTTCTCCGACGCGGACGGTCTCCGCGAGGAGGCGGAGTTCGCGCTCACGCTCGGCTACGACGGGAAGCTGGCGATCCACCCGGCCCAGGTCGACCCGATCAACGCGGCGTTCACGCCGGGCCCCGAGGAGATCGAGTGGGCCGAGAAGGTGCTCGCCGCCCGCGACGCCGCCGACCGAGAGGGACGGGGCGTCTTCCAGGTCGACGGCGAGATGATCGACGCGCCGCTGATCGCGCAGGCGGAGCGGATCGCCGAGCGCGCCGCGGCGAGCGATCGGTAAGCCATCGATCGAGACAAGTACCGAACCGTCCGCCACAGTTAACCTCGACCCCCCGGGAGACTGAGGTATGACCGGCCAAGCCAACCCCTTCGAGAGCCTTCAAGAGCAGGTCGACGACGCCGCGGCGTTCCTCGACGCGTCACCGGGCGTCATCGACCGGCTGAAGAACCCGGAGCGAGTACTGGAGACGAACCTCACCTTCGAACTCGACGACGGGTCGCTGGAGACGGTCCGGGCGTACCGCTCGCAGTTCAACGGGGACCGCGGCCCGTATAAGGGCGGCATTCGGTACCACCCCGGCGTCACCCGCGACGAGGTGAAGGCGCTGTCCGGGTGGATGGCGTACAAGTGCGCCGTCGTCGACATCCCGTACGGCGGCGGGAAAGGGGGGATCGCGATCGACCCCACCGACTACTCCGAGGCCGAACTGGAGCGGCTCACCCGCGCGTTCGCGACCGAACTCCGCCCCCTGATCGGCGAGGACCGCGACATCCCCGCGCCCGACGTCAACACCGGACAGCGGGAGATGAACTGGATCAAAGACACCTACGAGACCCTCGAGAACACGACCGCTCCCGGCGTCATCACCGGGAAGGCGCTCGATTCGGGCGGCAGCGAGGGGCGCGTCGAGGCGACCGGTCGCTCCGTCGCCCTCTCCGCGCGCGAGGCGTTCGACTGGCTCGGCCGCGACATCGCAGGCGCGACTGTCGCCGTCCAAGGGTACGGGAACGCGGGGTCGATCGCCGCAGCGCTGCTCGACGACCTCGGCGCGGACGTAGTGGCGGTTTCCGACTCCTCGGGAGGCATCTACGCCCCCGACGGGTTCGACCCGCGCGCCGTCAAAGACCACAAGGCCGAGACCGGTTCCGTCAGCGGGTACGCCGACGCGGAGTCGATCACGAACGAGGAGGTGTTGACGCGCGACATCGACATTCTCGTCCCGGCCGCGCTGGAGAACGCGATCGACGGCGACCTCGCCGCCGACGTGCGCGCCGACCTCGTCGTCGAGGCCGCGAACGGGCCGCTCACCCCCGACGCCGACGACGTGCTCGCAGACAAGGACGTGTACGTCGTTCCCGATATCCTCGCGAACGCCGGCGGGGTCACCGTTTCGTACTTCGAGTGGGTCCAGAACCGGCAGCGGTTCTACTGGACGGAAGAGCGCGTGAACGAGGAGTTAGAGCGCGTGATCGTCGACGCCTTCGGTCGGCTGGTCGACAGCTACGAGACGAACGACGCTCTGAACCTCCGGACCGCGGCGTACGTCGTCGCCATCGATCGGATCGTCGACGCCTACGATCAGGCCGGTAACTGGCCGTAGATCGGCCCGTTCGGAGCGGCGAACTCACTCCAGCCGCGCGTCCCGGATCTCGACGTGGCCGCGGTCGCCCTCCCACACCGCGTCGTACTCGATGTCGATTCGCCGGTCCATGTGCGGTCCGCCGACGACGTACGTCTCGAACTCTCCACCCTCGCCGAGCGGATGGATCCCGTACTCCTCGCGGAGGTCGACGAGTTCGGCGAGCGCGTCGGCGTCGTAGCGCCGGCCGAGCCACGACTCGTCGAGCCCGTAGGCGGCCACCTGTACGATCCGGATCTCGAAGCCCGCCTCGAACATCGCCTCGGCGAGTTCGATCGGGTCCTCTCGCCACAGCGGCGCGAACAGGTCGAGCCCGAGCCGGTCGCACATCCCCCGAATGCGGCTCGTCTGGAACTCGCTCTCGACCGCGCCGGCGGTGACGCCCGCGAGGTCGAGGTCCTCTTCGTCGGCGAGCTCGCGCAGCGCGGCCTCCATCGGCTCCAGCTCGGCGTCCCCCTGCGCGCCCGCGTCGTCGACGTCGCCGGCGCCGAAGTCGTTTGGCGACACCTCGACGAGGTCGATTCCGACGCTCTCGGCCGCGAGTTCAGCGAGCTCGGTCGCCGGCGTGTGATACATGTACGAGTCGCCCGCGGGGTGGACCGTCAGGAGCCGCGAGACGTCGAGGCCCTCCTCCAGCGCGCGGTACAGCGCCCACGAGGAGTCTTTCCCGCCGGAAAAGAGGCTCACCCAGTCGTCGGTCATTGACGGGGAGAGGCCCGGAGCGCCTAAAGCGTCGGCGGTCCGCGACGACGTCGCTCGGTGGGCGAGCCGCAGTGTGAGAGAATGGAGTCGGTGTCGGATCGCTCCGGACGAGCCGGCGTTCAGAGCCGGAAGTCAGTCCGAGATGAACTCGTTGTCGCGCCAGTTGACGCCGCCGTCGCCCTCGCCCGCCCCTTGCGGGCTCTCGACGACTTCGATGCTCGCGGGACGCGGTTCGCCCTCGACGATGCGGGTCGCCTCCAGCTCGCCGTCCTCCTCGGTGATCGCGGTCAGCGTCCCCTTCTCCGAGAGGGTCGCGATCTTGCGTAACACGCGGAACATCGGGTACTGGAGCGCGGAGTTCTGGAGGACGGTCTCGCGGTCGCCCTTGAAGCAGGCGAACTCGACGAGCTCGGAGGGGATCTCCTCCTCTTCGTCATCCATCCACTGCGGGCCGCCGGCGCGCGGGGGCTCTTCCTCCCACACGCGCGTCTCCGTGACCGACGCCTTCAGCTGGGCGGTCGGCGTGTACTTACTAATTGACTCGTCGTCGGACAGGGCCTTGATGATGAGGGTGTTGTTTCGACGCGTGATGTCGATGTCGTCGATCTCCGGCGGGAGGTCGGGATCTTCTTCGAAGTACGTCTCCACGTCTTCGAGTGGCAGTTCGAGCGTCGAATGAAGTCTGAACACGCGGCCTGTCATTGTTGGTTGGGTGAGATGGGGTCGAACCGAGCGGCACGGCGGCAGCGGCGACTGCTGCACCTACCCTATCTACGGCCCGTGGGTTTATATCGCCTGTCCTTCGACTTCCGAGGTCGGAAATGCCCTTCGACCTCCGAGCGGACGCGCGATGCTCCGGGACGTCCGACGGAGCGTCTCCGGCTATTCGGCGCCCAGTTCGGCGGCCAGCTCGCCGCGCTCGTCGAGCTCCGCGAGCACGTCGCTCCCGCCGACAAACTCCCCGTCGACGAACGTCTGAGGGATCGTCTCCCAGCCGCTGTGGGACTCTAACGCCTCGCGGTAGTGCGGCAGCGCCGGCAGCACGTCGACCGTCTCGAACTCCTCGACGTGCTGGCCGATCAGCTCGACGGCGCGCTTCGAGTAGCCGCACTGCGGCATCAGGCGGTTACCCTTCATGAAAAGCACCACGTCGTTATCGGCGATCGTCTCCTCGACTCGCGCCTCGATCTCGTCGGGCTCGGCGTCGGTTTCCGGTTGGAACGTCATGGGAACTGATACGCGCCCGCGACGCAAATGGGTTCCGCACGGGAACGGCGTCCTCCGCGCGACGGGCGGAGGCCGGCGAGCGAGCTACTCCTCGCGGTCGACGCGGACCACGTCGACGAGCGAGTACACCGGGACGCCGTCGATCTCGTCGTACCCTCGCTTGTCGACGAGCACGACGCACGCGACGGGCTCGCCGCCCTGATCGCGGATCGCGTCGATCGACTCGCGCATCGTCGTCCCCGAGGTGATGATGTCGTCGACGACGTAGCAGTCGCGGTCGCGGATGGCGGCGAAGTTCCGCGAGAAACCGCCGCCCTGTTCGTCGATATCGCCCTCGTCCCACTGGTGTTTCGCGGGCGCGTACGTCCCGAGGTCCGTGTCCAGTTCGTTCGCGACCGCGGTGGCGAGCGGCGCGCCGGCCTTCTCGACGCCGACCGTCAGGTCGACCTCGTCGCCTTGCTTGGCCAGCAGGTCCGCCATCGCGCTCGCCGCGTACCGGAGCCGGGTCGAGTCGCGCCCCAGGGCCGACCAGTCGACGTGGATATCGGACGTCGAGGTCGACGCCGCGGTCTCGATGTCCGCGCCGTTGCCGCCGCGCTCGACGAGCCAACTAGCGGTCTCCCGGGAGACGTTCAGTTCGTCGGCGATTTCGCCCTTCGAGAGCCCGTGTTCAGCGAGCTCGGCCGCGCTGTCTATCAGGTCGTCAACGTTCTTCATATGCGCTGAATTCGACCGCCGTTTTAATAGTCGTGTCGTCATCCGCGAACGCGGCCTCGAAGTCGTCGAGACCGTGTACGCCCGTGACGAGATCGCCGAGGAACGTGTCCGAAAAGCGGGATAGCGAGTCGATGGCGGCCTCGAAGTGCTCGTAGCCGGAGTTGACGCTGCCGACGAGCGCCTTGTTGTGGAGGACGAACTCCCGGTGGAGCCGACCGCCGTCGATCTCGAACTCCCAGTCGCTCGGGACGCCGAGCAGCGCGCCGACCCCGTTCGGGGCGAGCGCCTCGATCGTCTCGAAGGCGTGCGGCGCGTAGCCCGTCGCCTCGAAGACGAAGTCCATCGGCTCGTGGGCCGCCGGCACCGAGGGCACCGGCGTCTCGTTGGAGTTGACGTACGTCGCCCCGAGCGACTCGATGATATCGATCGTCGGGTCCGGGCGCTCGCGGCGGCCGAGACAGTAGATCCGGTCGAACTCCTTGTCGAGGGTCGCCACCGTCAACAGCCCCAGCGAGCCGTTCCCCAAGATCAGCGCCGACTCCGGCTCCCAGTGGAACGCCGACCGGCTGGCGTAGGCGTGTTCGATCGCCTTCTCCGCGATCGAGACGGGCTCGACGAGGAAACCCCACTCCGCCAGCGCGGGCGGAATCTCGACGAGGAACTCCGCGGGGCTGGTGAAGTACTCCGCCATGAAGCCGTGGGCGCCAACGATGCCGCGCTCGTGGTACTGGCCGTTCGGCGCCATGTCGGGCTCGCCGCGCGCGAAGTACTCGTTCGCCCCGTTCGGCGGTCGACGGACCGTCGGCACCACGACGTCTCCGACCTCGAACGGCGTGTCGTTCGGCTCCTCGATCACGCCGACCGCCTCGTGGCCCATCACGAGGTGGTCCTCGCCTTCGGGAGAGCCACCGTGACTCCCGGAAATAACCTCGTGATCGGTTCCGTCGACGCCGACTCTGAGGGTCCGAACAAGCGCTTCTCCGGGCGACGGCTCCGGTCGCGGCTTCTCAGTCACGACCGGTTCGTCCGTCCCGTCGTACACGGCGATCGCATTCATATCCCGGTCTTGACGGCCAGTCACCAAAAGATTTCTTTTATTATGAGTAAACGATCGCACCGCGCTGACCATTGGTTTTTCGTCGTTGCCCGCCGGATCTATCGCCGTGTGTACCCTCTCGCTCGCGTGGCGAACCTTCGGTGACGCGCCCATCGCGCTCGCTGCGAACCGCGACGAAGCGTTCGATCGGCCGTCCGAACCGCCGGCCCTCCGCGGGGTCGACGACAGCGGAGGTGACGCCGAGAGCGGCGACAGCGACGGCGGCTACGTCGCCCCTCGCGACGCCGAGGCCGGCGGGACGTGGATCGGGCTCTCCGCGTCGGGGGTCGTCGCCGCGGTCACGAACCGCTGGCTCGACGCCGACCGAGAGGGCGACCGCTCCCGGGGGCTGCTCGTCCGCGACTGCTTGGAGGCCGACTCCGCGGAGGGCGCCGTTCGAACGGTCGAACGCGAGCTCGAATCTCGGTCGTACGACGGGTTCAACCTCGTGCTCGCCGACGCCGACGCCGCCTTCGTCCTCTCGTACGACGGCGGGCTGGCGCTCACCCGCCTCGATCCCGGCGTCCACGTCGTCGGCAACGTCGGCGGCGTGGTCAACGGCGCCGAACGCTTCGCGGTTCCGGACCGGCGACGGGAGTTCGGCGCGGAGCGCGCCGACAGCTCGCGGGCGGTCGCGGCCGCGCTGGTGCCCGAGCCCGGCGAGTCGGGCGCGGCGTGGCTCGATCGCGCGAGCGACACGCTCGCGGACCACGAGTACGGCGCCTGCCTCCACGGCGACGGCTTCGGCACGCGGTCGTTCACGCGGATTCGGACCGCGCCCGATTCGGAGACGGTCTCCGGTTCCGAGGCGGCACCCGAGTTCGCGTACGCCGACGGACCGCCCTGCGAGACGCCCGCGGAGTCGGTGCCGCTGCCGGCGGGGTTCGGATCGGGTCGGCCGGGTCGATCGGACGGATCGGGTCGACCGGATGGATCGGCGTAGCGGCGGCGACGGCACGGAAAGCCAGTTTTAAGCGACTCGCGGGCGCCCGGTGTTGTATGAGCGTGTCCGAACTCGAGGCCGACCTCTCGGAGGACGAACGCGCCGGCCTCGAACTCATCCGCGAGACCGGTGGTATCCACCAGAGCGACTTCTGGAAGGAACTCGATGTCTCCTCGCGCAAGGGGAGCCGCATCGCGGAGGCGTTAGAGGAGTCCGGGCTCATCCAGCGCTCGGACACCGTCTACGACGGCCACAACACGTACTATCTCGAACCCGCGCCCCGCGACCTGGACTTCTCGCTGCTCATGGCCGGCGACATGCTCTCGCCGTTCATCGGCGAGGAGGAAGTCGACGCGCAGGCCGACGCCTTCTCGCAGTGGATGATGAACCTGGCGTACGAGGAGTACTAAGCCGGACGCCGAGTCGCTGCCCTGAACGTCTTATTCTTCGTTTCCCGGATCGATCACGTCGTCGTCGACACGTCGGATGCTCTCGGCCAGCCGAGAGCCGTCGGGGACGGCCTTTAAAAATGCGTCAGAGCCGAACGGCGCGTCCCCGTTGACCGACACCATCCCAAGGTCGGCGGGGTCGCCGTCGAGGCCGGTGAGGAACGCGACCGTTCGGACCGCGGGCACGTCATCGACCCGCGCCGCCGCGTCGACGGAGCCGTACAGCGACCGATGGGTAGCGACGTGGTAGACGCAGGTCGGCGTCGGCGCGAAACAGAGGAGGAACCGTGCGCCCGGTTCGGTGCGGCCGAGCTTCGGTCGGAGCGCGTGGGCCGCGTCGGCGTGGAAGTACCGCTCCATTCGGCGGTACTGCCGGAGGACCTCGTTGGCGCCGGTCGCGCGTCGGACGGCCGCATCGCCTTTGAGCTCGACGACGTGATCGACGCGCTCCGGCGTACGGACCCGGACGTACACGTCGACGACCCCGCGACGCCCGCCCGCGTCGTACGGCTCTTCCAACCGAATCTCGGGATCGTCGTGGGCGGCGACGTAGTGATCGACCACGCGCGTCGCCAGTTCGTCCTCCCGCATGGATCGACCACGGAGGCGCCCGCGAATAAAGCCGCCGCCAGCGGAGCGCATCGCCGACCGGTCGGGCGATGAGGGGTTCTCTCCGTCCGGGGTTCATCAAGGGGTTTGTAAGGCTCGAACCCCTAGTTACGGTTGATGTCTGACAAACTGTCTAGACGGCGGTACGTCGCCGGAACCGGAGCCGCGCTGACCCTCGGAACGCTCGCCGGCTGTTCCGGCGGCGGGGACGGCGGCGACGGCTCTGACGGGTCCGACGGCTCTGACGGTTCCGACGGCTCTGACGGGTCCGACGGTTCCGACGGGTCCGACGGTTCCGACGGGTCCGACGGCTCCGATGGCGGCGACTCCGGCGGGTCGGCCGCCGACGACGTTCCGACCGAGATCGACGAGTACCTCGCCGACGCCCGGATGTACGACGGGACGATCATGGACTACACCGGACAGGACGAGGTCACGGTCGCCGTCGGCGGCGGGAGCGACGGGCTGGCGTTCGACCCGCCGGCGATCCGGATCGACTCCAGCACGACCGTCGTCTGGGAGTGGACCGGTCAGGGCGGCGCGCACAACGTGGCCTCCGCCGAGAACTCCGAGTCCGACTTCGAGAGCGGCAACGCCGTCAGCGAGGAGGGCACAACCTTCGAGCAGTCGTTCGACAACACCGGGATTCAGCTCTACTACTGCACCCCGCACCAGACGGTCGGGATGCTCGGCGCTATCGAAGTCGTCGAAGCGTAACTCGGGCGATCGACCGCGGTCCGTTTTTTTTTTTTTCGGACGCCGACCCGTCAGCGGCGCGACCGTCCGGATCTATCGCGACCGTGTTGCCGGCATCGACGGCTACGGGAGGAACGACCACCGCACGTCGACGATCCGGTCGTGCTCGCTCGTGACCGTCGGGCGCGCGAGGTGATCGTTCGCGTTGACGCCGGCGTCCGCCAGCCGCGAGAGCGACTCCTCCAACGTGCGGTCCGAGCGCTCGACTGTCGAGTCGCGGGCGTACGGCGCGTCGAGGGGGTTCGACCGCGAGTTCGAGATGTCGATCGCGTCCGTGAGTTCGGCGCCGATCGCGTACGCCGGCTGGTGAAACTTCCACCCGTCGACGGACAGAAAGAGCCACACGTCGCCGTTGATCGCGTGGTACTCCCCGGAGACCCGGGAGGGGTCGTGGGCGACGACGCGCGAGAGGACGTCGGTCTTCGTCCGATAAAGCGCGTCCTTGCGGGCCGACCGGACGTTGCTCTCGGTGAGGTCGCCGCGCTCGTAGGCGGCGGTCGCCTCGTCGGCGAATTGCTTCGCGACCTTGTTGACGACGTACAGCGATTCGAGCAGATCGTCCGTCGGTTCGAGCGGGTCCACGGTGATACCGGTCGGCGGCTGCGACCGGTGTGAGGTGGGTGCGTCGCGCGGATAGGCGTTTCGGGATCCGCGGTCGGAGTTCGGCGTCCCCGACGCGACCGCGCCCCCCGGATGGTTAATTCTTTAAGCACGGGGACGAAGTCGATGGCAAGCAATGTCGGACGACTCGCTCAAACTGTACACCGCGATCTACGTCGCGCTCCTGGTCGCGGCGAGCCTCAACTTCGCTCTTTTCGAGACATCGTTCATCGAGTTCACGTACGCCCAGGCGCTCGGCGGCACGCTGGTGATCGCGACGGTCAAGACGCTCCTCATCGTCGCGTACTTCCAGCACCTCCGGTGGGAGAACCGCTCGCTCACGTACGTGATGTCGCTCGCGCTCGCGCTCACCATGCTGCTGATGGCCGCCGCGACGTACTCCATCTCGTAGAGCGCCGCGCGACTGCCCGGATTTTCCGGCGCTTCCCGCGCCCGCTCCGTTCCGTCTCCGTTTCCCCCGCCCGTTCCGTCTGTGTGTTTTTTGTAGCCGCGCGTGAATGAGGCGATATGGATCTCAGACCTGCAACGCTCGACGACATCGACGCGATCCGAACGGTCGCGCGCGAATCGCTGATCGCTTCCTACGGTCACGCCGTCGACGAGACGCTGTTGGAAGAGGCGGTCGACGAGTGGTACGACCCCGACGAGCTCGGCGCCGATATCGGCGACGAAGACACGGTGTTCCCGGTTGCCGTCGTCGACGGGACGGTCGTCGGGTTCGCCGAGAGCTACGTCGTCGGCCGACGCGAGCGCGTCGGCGAGATCGACTGGCTCCACGTCCACCCCGACCATCGGGAGTCGGGAATCGGCTCCGAGCTCTTGGAACGGGTGGAGTCGGAGCTCCGCGCGGCCGACGTCGACCGCATCGAGTCACGCGTCCTCGTCGACAACGAGGCGGGGACGGCCTTCTACGAGCGCGAGGGGTACGACCTCGACGGCGAACGCTCGGTGGAGATCGGCGACGAGACGTTCGACGAGCGGGAGTACCGCAAACAGATCGGACGGCTGACCGGCATCTCCGAGGGCACCTACGAGACGGACGACGGCGATACCGTCTACGTCGCGTTCGACGAGAGCGACCGGGGTTCCCACGCACCGTTCTACGTCGCGTACACCGACGCCGACCTGTCACAGCGGTACGGCTACCTCTGCGGGAACTGCGAGGGGACGAACGTCGCCATCGATACGATGGACCGGATGGAGTGCCGCGACTGCGGTAACCGCCGCAAGCCGGCCCGGTGGGACGCGGCGTACTGAGCCGCGCCGCTCGTACCTCCCGACTACAACGTCTCTTTCACGCCCAGCACGCGCTCCTCGGCCTCTCGGCCCGGGTCCCACTCGCTCCCGTCGCGGTCGGCCTCTCGGTGTTCGGCGACGGTCCGCGCCATCGCCTCGTCGACCGGCGTCGACTCCCATCCGAGGTCGGCGAGCGCGCACGTGTCGAGCAGGTGCGGGTACTCTCGGTACAGCACGAAATCGTCCGGTTCGAGGCCGCCGGCCGCGAGCGCGTCGGCGCTCGCCGTGACGAGCTCGCAGTCGGCGCCGGCCGCGTCGGCGATCGCCTCCAGCGTCTCTTCGAGCGTGAGCGCCCGGCGGTCGCCCACGTTGTACGCCCGTCCCGCCTCGCCGCGCTCGGCGACGATCCGGAGCGCGCTGGCCACGTCCTCGACGTACGCGCGGTGCCAGAGGTTCTGCCCGTCGCCGGGGACGACGACGCGGTCGTGTGAGAGCACCCGGTCGATCCAGTAGTCGAGCCGCTCGGTGTAGTCGTACGGCCCGTAGACGATACAGGGGCGCACCGCCATCGCCCGGACGCCTTCCTCGGCGGCCGCGAAGACGACCCGGTCGCCCTCGGCCTTCCGGTTCCCGTAGGTGTTCGACCCGTCGTCGGTCGCCTGCTCGGGCGTGCACGGGCGAAGCGGCGTCTCGCCCTCGCGTTTGGGGATCTCCTCGGCGGCGTAGCTGTCGCCCGAGGAGATGTACACGTAGCCGTCGACGTCGCCGAACACGTCCGCGGCCGTCTCCACGTCGGCCGGCTGATAGGCGACGCAGTCGATCACGACATCGGGCTCAACCGAGAGCTTCGCGGTCCGGAGGTCTCGCTCGTTCTTCCGGTCGCCCTCGATGTGCGTCACCCGGTCGTCGTCGGAAAACGGGTTCTCGTGGGTGCCCCGGTTCAACATCCCGACTTCGTAGTCGTTCGCGAGCAGCTCCGAGACGGTGTGTCTGCCGATAAATCGGGTGCCGCCGATGACGAGCGCCGTGTCGGTCATACCGGCCATCCGGGAAGCGGACTCAAAAGCGTGGCCGAACGGGAACGGGCGCTCAGTTCTCCGGTCGCGGCTCGTCGTCACCGGTGCCTCCGGTGCCGTCGCCCCCGTCGCCGCGCGGCCCGTCGCCGCGCCACCGGCGGTACAGGAGGTACGCGACGCCGAGCCCGACGACCCAGCTCCCGACCCCGGCGATCGCGAATCCGATTCCGATCAGGAAGTCCCCGGTCGGCACGCCGAACATACTCCCCCTCGGCGACTCGGCCACATAAACGCTCCGAGGGAGGGGTAGTTTCTCGGCGCTGGCGCCCGTTCCCGCCGACATGAGCGATCACGAACCCAGTCGGCGCCGGCCGTGGCTCGCGGCGGCGCTGGCGCTTCTGGTGTCCGGCCTCGGCCACGCCTACCTCAGGCGGTGGGCCCGCGCTTTCGGGTGGTACGTGTTGGTCACGGCGACGCTCGTGTTCGTCGTCCCCGACGCGGCGGTCGATCGGGTGGTCGCCGGAGATCCCCCGCCGATCGGCGATATCGCTCCGGCGCTCGTCGTCGTCGCCGCCAGCGTCGTCGACGCGTACGTCCTCGCCGTCCGGGACAACCGGACCCGCGAGCGACGCTCGTCGTCGACCGGGGCCGAAGAGGGCCCGTCGCGCTCCGACGACCGCGGCGAGACACCGCGGATCGAGGCCGCTACCGTCGCTGAGGGTACAGAGACCGGCGAGACCGACGCCGAACGTGGACCGCCCGAAGCGGTGTCGGATCCGGTCGAAGACGAAGTCTCGTGTCCCCACTGCGGTCGCGACACGGACGCGACGCTGGACTTCTGTCAGTGGTGCGCCGAGTCGCTCGATGCGTAACGGCGAATCCGCAAAAGAGCCGAACCGGGGTGTCCGTCGCTACCTCAGAAGAGGTAGAACAGCGGGAAGATGAACACCCAGACGATGTCCACGAAGTGCCAGTAGAGGCCGAAGTACTCGATCGGCCGTTCGTCGTCCATGTAGTGACCCTGATACGCCCGGACGAACAGGAAGATGGCGATCAGGAGACCGATCACCACGTGGATCCCGTGGAGCCCGGTCGTCACGTAGTAGATCGACGCCTGAACCGGGTCGCCGTGAGCGTTGGCGTTGATCGTCACGCCGCGGTCGAAGATCTCGTGGTTCCACTCCCACATCTTGATCGCGAGGAACACGAAGCCGAGCGCGATCGTCGTGCCGAGCGAGGCGAGTAGCCCCTGCCGGCTCTTGCGGTGGGCGGCCACCAGCGCGAGGATCACCGTGAACGAGGAGGTGATCAGCACGAACGTGTTGATGAGGCCGGGTAGCGATTCCGTCAGCGGCTCCCACGTCATCCAGCCGGCGTTGTACCGGACGAAGATGGCCGCGGAGAGGAACGCGCCGAAGACGATGACGTCCGACGCGAGGAAGAACCACACCCCCAGCTTCACCTTCTCGATGCCCTCGAAGGGCCACCGTTCGGCGAACTCGGTAGGCGGGGCGTAGAAGTCCTCCAGTCCCCACTTCACGCCGGTCCAGATCAGCCCGACCAGTCCCGCGACGGCGAGTATCGGGTAGATCGGGTTCGATATCTCGACGCTCGTCTGGGTCAGCGTCTCACCCAGGACGAAGGTGACCGACTCGCTGAACCCGGAGAGGCCGAGCAGCATGACGCCGAGCGCCAGCGAGAGGGCGAACGGCCAGATGCTCGCGTGGCTCGGGTGTTTGTCCCAGTACGGATACTCCGTGATGTGCTCGTCGTGGCTGTCGCCGCCGTCGGTCGCGGCGTTACCCTCGGAGTCGGTCTTCACGGCCGGGCCGCCGTCGGGCACGTAGTCCTTCACGAACTCGAGCTTGCCGGAGGCGTACGAGGGGCGGTTCGGCCAGTTCTCAAGCGGCGGGGGGGAGGAGACAGCCCACTCCGCGGTCCGCGAGTAGTCCCACGGGTTGTCCCCGGCGGGCTCGCCGGAGACGTAGGACTTCGCGAAGTTGTAGAACATGATGAAGAAGGACAGCCCGAGCACGAACGCCCCGATCGTCCCGAACTGGTGGTAGATCTGGAACTCGGGGTTGTACTCGAAGACACGGCGGGGCGTCTCCCAGCCGAGGAACATCGAGAAGTAGACGGCGTTGAACCCGATGAAGAAGACGACGAAGTGGAGCTTACCGAGGAGTTCGTCGTACATCTTCCCGGTCACCTTCGGGAACCAGTAGTAGGCCCCGCCGAACAGCGCCGTCGCGCCGCCGAACATCACGTAGTGGAAGTGCGCGACCACCCAGTAGGTGCCGCGGAACTCGTAGTCGAGCACGATCGCGCCGAGGAATACCCCGGTGATGCCGCCGAGGATGAACAGCAGCAGCGCCCCGAACGCGAAGAGGAACGGGGTCGTGAACTGGATACGACCCTTGATCAGGGTGTAGATAAGCGAGAACACCACCAGGTCGAAGGGTAACGAGATCCCGATCGTCGTCGCCATCATCAGCGTCTTGATCTCCAGGTTGATCGTCGTCAGGAACATGTGGTGCATCCACACGAGGAACGACTGAACCGAGATCAGACAGATGGAGATGATCACCCACTTGCGGCCGACGAGCCGCCGCCCGGAGAAGGTCTGGAACAGCTCCAACATCACGCCGAGCGCCGGGAAGAAGACGATGTACACCTCCGGATGGCCGAAGAACCAGAAGAGGTGGCCCCACAGCAGAGAGCCCCCTTCGGTCGCGGAGAAGTACACGCTCCCGAGCACGCGGTCGGACGCGAGGATGAGCCCGACCGCCAGCAGTGCCGCGAACGCGAACAGCATCATCCACACCGTCGCGAGCATGGACCAGGTGAACATCGGCATGTCCATGATCCCCATTCCCTCAGCGCGCGAGTGATGGATAGACGTGAGGAAGTTCACCGTTGACGCCGTGATGCCGACGACGAACATGAACAGCGCGAGCACCGCCCCGGTCGACCCGATGCTCGGCGTGTACATCGGGATGTTGAGCGGGGCGTACATCGTCCACCCGGCGTCGAGCGTCCCTCCCTGGAAGAAGCTGATCCCCAGCAGAATGCCGGAGAACAGGTACATCCAGTAGGACAGCGCGTTTAGTCGGGGGAACGCGAGGTCGTCGGCGCCGATCTGCAGCGGCACGAAGTAGTTCGCGAACCCGAATCCGAACGGCGAGAGGAACCAGAACACCATGATGAGCCCGTGCGCGGTGACGGCCTCGTTGTACGCCAGCCCGGAGAGGATCTGGCTCGTCGGGTCCCACAGCTGCATGCGGATCAGCAGCGCGAGCACCCCGCCGAACAGCAGGAAGAACAGCGCGGTGATCGTGTACAGAATGCCGATGTCCTTGTGGTTCGTCGTGACGAACCAGCGCTTGACGGAGGTCGTGGGCGGAAGCTCGCTCATGCGCTCACACCTCCGATGGCGGCGCCGTTGATGCTCGCGGCACCGCCGACGCTCGCACCGCCCTCGACGTTGGAGGAGTTACCGCCGGTCCCCTCGTACCACTCTTCCCACTCGTCTTGCGGGATGACGGTGATCTGTCCCTTCATCGCGGAGTGACCGGGGCCGCAGAGCTCGAAGCACTCGACCCTGTACGTCGCTTCGCCGCCCTGCGCCTGGACCTCTTCGGAACTCACGGAGAACCAGTTGGTGTTGGTGTCTCCCGGGATGGCGTCGGACTTTATCCGCAACTCCGACGAGCCGAAGTTGTGCCACACGTCCCGTGAGGTCACCGAGATGTCGATCCGCGTGTCGGCGGGAACGATCATCTCACCCGTCTCGGTGTGGCCGTTCGGGTACTCGTAGTCCCAGCCGTACTGGTACCCCTCGACCATGATCTCGATGTTGTCCCCGTTGGCGTCGGGTCCCTCCTCGACATAGAGGAGGATCCCGTACGCGTACACGACGAGGCTGATGACGACGATCGCGCTCAGCCCGAACGACAGGAAGAGCTTCTTTGCTTTCGGACCGCCCTGTCCCGTCGGGAGCTCGCCGACCTCCGGCGCGTCGAAGTCCTCTTTCGGTTCCCCGCCGTCGTCGCGGTACTTGTACACGTTCCACAGCGTGTACGCGACGACGATGGTTCCGATGAGGGTTCCTAACGCGAGGAAGACGAAGAATATCTCGTCGAAGACCTCCGCCTGCGCGCGCCAGCTGCTCCCCTGTTGCAGGATAAGTGTATCTGTCATGTTCGTCTCTCTGCTCTTGTACCCTCCTTGGCGAAGGCGCAGTTAACTCTTGTGTAGCCGACCGAGACGTGCACCCCCTGGCGGTCAACGTGAGCTGACCCAGGGGTGACGCGGGGGGGCGTTCGGCGGAACGTACGAAGGGCGTTCGGCGGAACATACGAAGGCTATTTGTACGCGGGAACGGACCGGCTAACAACGAACTCACCATGGTCTCACTCACGCTCTTGAGCACGGCACTGATGGGGCTGCTCGTCGTGGCCACCTTCGTCGCCGTCGCGCAGATCGGCGGGAAACGAACCGCGCCCGGCGCCGGATCGACCAGCAGGTACGACGCGATCGTCGGGACGCTGAGCGACATCGCCCAGAAACCGGTCGTCTGGGCGGTCGCGTTTATCGCCATCGCGGTCGGCATCGGTGCGACCGCGCTCCTCGCGGTCGGTAACTTCGGGCTGCCGGAGGGGTTCTCCGGGAGCTTCCTCACGCTCGCGTACGTCGCCGTCGGGCTCCTGGTGACCGGCTTCGTCTTCCTCGGCGCCTACTTCAGCACCCGCGGTCGCGGTCTCGGGAACGCCCACGGCGTCGCGGCCGGCACGTTCGCGTCCGGGCTCGTGTTCCTCGTGCTCATCGCGGCCGAGCTCCTCGTCGGGTTTCTCGGGTAGCCCGGTCGGTTTTCTCGGGTAACCCGATCGGACCGGTAGGTGACCGGACACGCAGCCAGCGGGGCTGCCGGACAGAAGGACGGTTTCTTCGTCTCGCTCGACGCGCTCCGACTCAGGCGCGCCCCTCGCGAGAAGCTTCGACTTTGGTAGGCCTCGCCGCGTGACCGATCAGGCGACCGCGACGCCGTTCCGGGCGAGAAAATCGCTCGCGGCCTTGATCTCGACCGGACTCCCGATGATCCGGTAGTGGTCGTCGCCCTCGACCACCGTCACGGTGAACCGCTCGGCGACGCCGTCCCGCAGTCCGTCGAGCGCGCGGCGCGGAAGAACGATCTGCGTGCTGTCACGGAGGCTCGACGGATCGGGCATTCGACGTGTCGTCCGTCGCAGTAAACCGGTATAATCGTGTCGAAAGTTTGCCGAATCGGTTCGAATCTCCCAACAACGCGGTCCGTCGCGCTCCGAGCCGTGGGCAGGGTCGACGGAAATCGGCGCATGGAGAGAGACTGGTGCGGCCGCGAGGCGGAAGGAACACCTTTAACGAGACGAGCGGCCGACTGTACGCCAATGGGACTGGAGGAAGAGATCGAGGACCTCCGCGAGGAGATCGCCGAGACGCCCTACAACAAGTCCACCGAGGCACACATCGGGCGGCTGAAGGCGAAACTCGCGGAGAAAAAGGAGAAACTGGAGAACCAGTCCTCCGCCGGCGGCGGCCACGGCTACGCGGTCGAGAAGCACGGGGACGCCACGGTCGCGCTCGTCGGGTTCCCGAGCGTGGGGAAGTCCACCCTCATCAACGCCCTCACCAACGCCGACAGCGAGGTGGGGTCCTACGAGTTCACGACCCTCGACGTCAACCCCGGGATGCTGAAGTACCGCGGCGCGAACATCCAGATCCTCGACGTGCCGGGCCTGATCGAGGGCGCCGCGGGCGGGCGCGGGGGCGGCAAGGAGGTACTCTCCGTCGTCCGGACCGCGGATCTGGTCGTGTTCATGCTCTCCGTCTTCGAGATCGAGCAGTACGACCGCCTCCGCGAGGAGCTGTACGCGACCAACATCCGGCTCGACACGGAGCCGCCCAACATCAACATTCGGAAAACCCACAAGGACGGGATCGGGGTGACGATGAGCGACGACGTGAGCCTCGACGAGGGCACCGTCAAGCAGGTGCTCCGCGAGTACGGCTACGTTAACGCCAAGGTGACGATCCCTCACGACCTCACCATCGACGAGCTGATCGACGCCGTGATGGACAACCGCGAGTACCTCCCCTCGATGGTCACCGTGAACAAAGCGGACCTCATCGACAAGAGCTACCTCCCGACGGTCAAAGAGGAGCTCCGCGAGCGCAACCTCGACCCCGACGACGTGCTCTTCATCTCCGCCGAGAAGGAACTCGGTCTCGACGGGCTCAAGGAGCGCCTCTGGGAGGAGCTGGGACTCATCCGCATCTACATGGACAAGCCCGGTCGCGGCGTCGACTACGAGGAGCCGCTGGTCCTCTTTGAGGGCGACACCGTCGGCGACGCCTGCTCGAAGATCGGCGGCGAGTTCGACGAGCGGTTCAAGTTCGCTCGCGTCTCCGGTCCGAGCGCGAAACACGACGACCAGCAGGTCGGGAAGGGCCACGAGCTGGCCGACGAGGACGTGCTCCGGATCGTCGCTCGGAAGTAAACCCGGGTCGGTCGACGCCTCTCCCCGCCCGACCGAAAGGCGCTTTTTCCGGGGCCGCGACCCACCACCATGATCACGGTCGCGCTGGCGGGCAAGCCGAACGCCGGCAAGTCCACCTTTTACACCGCCGCCACGAGGGCCGACGTCGACGTGGCGAACTACCCGTTCACGACGATCGACGCCAACCGCGGCGTGACCCACGTCCGCACCGAGTGCCCCTGCCTCGACCGCGACGAGCGCTGCGGGTCGGAGAACTGCCGCGACGGGAAGCGGTACGTCCCCGTCGAGCTCCTCGACGTGGCCGGGCTGGTCCCGGGCGCTCACGAGGGGAAGGGGCTCGGTAACCAGTTCCTCGACGAGCTGACGAACGCGGACGTGGTGTTGAACGTCGTCGACGCCTCGGGCGCGACGAACGCGAAGGGCGAACCCGTCGAGGTCGGCGCGCACGACCCCCTCGACGACGTGGACTTCATCGAGGAGGAGATGGACCTGTGGCTCGCCGGGATCGTCGACCGCAACTGGGAGGGCGTCGAGCGGCAGTCCCGCTCGCCCGACTTCGACCTGGAGGAGGCGGTCACCGATCTTTTGACCGGGTTCGGCGCGACGGAGCACGACGTGACCGCGGTCCTCCGCGAGTTGGAGTACCCCGACGACCCGAAGGCGTGGAGCGGCGACGACCGCGAGGCGCTCGCGCGGGCGATCCGGCGGCGGACCAAGCCGATCGTCGTCGTCGCCAACAAGGTCGATGCCGCGCCCGAGGGCGCGGTCGACCGTCTCCGCGAGGGGACGGACAAGCCGGTGGTCCCGGCCACGGCGGACGGCGAACTCGCCCTGCGCCGCGCCGCGGAGGCTGGCGTCGTCGACTACGACCCGGGCGACGAGGGGTTCGACGTGGTCGGCGACGTGTCGGACGGGCAACGCGAAGGCCTGGAAGCGATCCGCGGGGCGATGGCCGAACACGGCGGGACGGGCGTTCAGACCGCCCTCAACGCGGCGGTGTACGACCTTCTCGACCGGATCACGGTGTACCCCGTGCAGGACGCCTCGAAGTGGACGGACGGGACCGGGAACGTCCTCCCGGACGCGTTCCTCCTCCCGTCGGGAGCGACCCCGCCGGACCTGGCGTACGCGGTCCACACCGACATCGGCGAGGGGTACCTCCACGCGGTCGACGCGCGCTCCTCGCGCCGGATCGGCGAGGACCACGAGCTCTCGGAGGGCGACGTGGTGAAGATCGTCTCGACCGCGGGACCCTGACCGCGGGGATCACTCCAGCGACCGCGCGAAGGTCACCCGCTTCGGCTCGAATCCCGCGTCGCGGTAGAACCGCCGCGCGCCGTCGTTGCCCCGCTCGCAGGAGACGGTGACATAGTCGCGGTCCTGATCCCGGGCCATCGCCGCCACGCGGTCGAGGACCTCGGTGCCGTAGCCGCGGTTTCGGTGCTCCTCGTCGACGGCGAGGTTCACGATCTTCAGGTATCGCGAGCGCTTCTGCGAGGGTCGACGGCCCGATTCGACCGTGACGAACCCGACGGCGTCGCCGTCGACGACGACGAGGTAATCCGTCACGGACGGGTCATCGAGATGTGCGCGGAACCAGTCGTCCGGGACCGCCGTCGCCTCCTCGAACGCGAGTTCGTTCAGCTCCGAGTACGGTTCCATCGACGTCGCGAGGTCGTACCACCGCTCGACGAGCGCGTCGAGGTCCGCCTCGGTGGCTTCGACGAGCTCCATGCCGTCCCGCCCGCGGCCGCGGGCCTTCAGTTTTCCCTCGGCGTGCGACCGACAGGCACATGCGGATCCGCCGAGAGGGACCGGTAGATGCTCGGGCTGGAACACGACTTCCGGATCGTCGACACCCGCGCGACGCTCGACCCCGACGAGTCGTCGGTCGCGACCCACGGGCGGGACATCTCCCCCGAGCGGCTGGAACGCGAGATGCTGCAGGCCGGCGTCGTCCGCGCGGTCGCGAGCCCGGGCCGGCGCGCGTCCGGTCAGAGCTACCTCCGCGCGAACAACGCGGTCGCGCGGCTCTCGATCGACCGCCCGTTCGTCGCCTTCGCCCGCCTCAACGGCCCCCGCGATCCGGGCAGCGGTCCCCTCTCCGCGGTCAGGAACATCCGCGCCGAGCGCGACGACCACCACGCCCGGCCCGACGACGTCGAGCAGTACTCCTACGACGACCGGTTCCACGGGTTCACCCTCGTCCCGCACGCCGACGGGCTCCCGAACGAGGACGTGCTCACCCGGTTGGAGGACGCCGACCTCCCCGTGATCGTCCACGCGGGGAAGCGGTTTCCCCCGGAGGCGGTCGAGCGCGAGCTGCTCGGCTACGACATGCCGGTCGTGCTCGCCAGCTTCGGCGGCTACCCCCTCGACGCCGACCTGATGAACGAGACGCTCGACCTGTTGGAGGATCACGACCGGCTGTACGTCGAGACGAGCGCGGTGCGGTACCGCGAGGTGCTCGAGCGCGGCGTCCTGGAGCACCCCGACCGCGTCCTCTTCGGCTCCGGCGCGCCCGACGTGCACCCGAACGTCGGCGTGATGGAGGTGCTCACCCTCGACGTCTCCGAGGACCTGATGCGCCGCGTGTTTGCGAAGAACCCCGCCCGGCTGATCCCCGCGCTCGCCGAGGGGGCCGACGTCTGAGTCGTTGCCGTCCGACCGGTCCGAGACGGTAGCCACTTGTCGCACCGACGCCGACCCGACGAGCATGAGCGACGCAGACGCTTCCGCTGACGGCCCGCTCGTCGAGGTCGTCCGCGCCGTGGGCCACGAGAACGTCACCGCCGAGCACGCGAGCACCGTCGAACTCACGACCGACGACTGGCTCACCCCCGCGGGCGACTGCATCGTCGGCGTCGAGGCCGACCGAACGCCGCGCGACTTCGCCGCCGACTTCCGCGAGGCGTGTCGGAACGCGGACGCCACGATCACGGCGACGTTCGCGGTCGCCGAGCCGGGCGACGACGCGGCCGACCTCGACGACCCCGCTCACGTCGCCGAGATCGTCGGCCGCGGCGACCCCGGACTCGCCCTCCTCGACGACCGATCGATGGTCGGCCGGACCAGCGACTACACCGACGACGAGCGCACGATCTTCGTCGACGGCGACGGCGCCGCCGCCGATCTCGACCGCGACCTCGTGGCCGCGCTCGCGGGGGGCGCGCCCCTGACGCTGCGGTTGGAAGTCGAGTCCGCGGAGTGAGGGGAGAAGGACCCGATCAGCACCGATCAGGCGAACTCGCTGGTAGCGGCTTCGGCGAGGTCGATGACGGGGAACGGATCGCGGCGATCGAACGACGCGAAGGCGGCTTCGTAGCGCGCCGAGGGGAGGACGAGCACGACGATGTTCTCGAAGAACAGCGTCTGCGCCTGGAACTCCTCTCCGATGAGGTCCTTGAAGTCGTCGCCGGTGACCTGATTCGCCATGAGCAGCTGATACGCCTCCTCGAGATCCCGATCGGTGTACTCGGATTCGAGGTCTTCCCGGACGCATTCGATCGTGAAATCCAGGGAGTCCAAGCGGGCGATAACCCGAGCGGTGGCCCCGTCGATGCCGCGCAGAGTATCGACGATCTGAGACATACCAGCAAGTATTACTGGTATGTTGTAAATGTGCTCAGGTGGGTTCCTACCGACCGATCCGGCGGGATTAGAGCGTGTTGACGGGCGAGGTGTCCGACCGGTGGGTTCCGGCCGGACGCGTCGCCGACGCGGGACTCAGATCGGCAACTCCGCGTCCGCCCCGACGACCCGATCGACCTCCTCGGGCGCGCGCCAGTCGGTCGTCCGTTCCAAAAGCTGCACGACCATCCGACCGGTCGCTCCCCAGACGGTGTAGCCGTCGACGTGGAAGAAGTGAACGCGGTGGTCGCCGTACTCCGGGTGGCCGACGCGACGCTCAGACTCGTAGTTCGCGGGGTCGGTCAGCCCGCTGACGGAGAGGACGGCCACTTCCGCGACCTCCGACTCGTCGGGGACGTACTCGCGATCGGGTGCGACGCCGACGAACGGCCGGATCCGGTAGGCGGAGGAGGTTCGGGTGTCGTCGAGCCGTCCGACCACGTCGACCTCGACGGGTCGCATCCCGACCTCCTCGTCGGCCTCGCGGAGCGCGGTGTCGGTCAGGGTGCGGTCGATCGGCTCGCGGCCGCCGCCGGGGAAGCTCATCTGTCCGGGGTGTCTCCCGAGGTGGGCCGCGCGCTTGGTGAACAGCAGGTGGGCCTCGCCGCCGCGCTCGATGACAGGTGCCAACACGGCGGCCTCGCGGCGCGTCCGAGTCACCTCCTCGGGCGTGTGCCGGCGGAGCCCCGTCAGGTCCATGTCGGGAGTAGACGCTCGGACGGGGTTAACGTTTCTCCGCGTTCCGGCGATCCGAAACGACTCGGTGGATGACCGAGACGGCGGCGTCGAGTTCGGGACGCGGCCGCACGGCTTCGGACGTTTTAAGCCCGCGACCAACCCTTCACAGGACAATGAGCGACGACGACCAGGAGCTCGGCATTACCGAGTCCAAGTCACACAACACCGGCGAGTGGTACGCCGAGGTCGTACAGAAGGCGGGGCTGGCGGACTACGGCCCCGAGGGGATGAGCGGGTTCATCGTCACCCGCCCCCGCGCGTACGCGGTGTGGGAGCGGCTACAGGGGTTCCTCGACGCGAAGTTCAAGGACACCGGCGTCCAGAACGCCTACTTCCCGCTGTTCATCCCCGAGTCGTACCTCGAACGAGAGAAGGACATCGTCGAGGGGTTCGACCCCGAAGTCGCGTGGGTGACCGAGGCGGGCAACAAGGAGCTCGAAGAGCGGCTCGCCGTCCGGCCCACCTCCGAGTCGATCATCACTCCGTACATCAGCCAGTGGGTGCGGAGCCACCGCGACCTCCCGCTGCGCGTGAACCAGTGGTGTTCGGTCGTGCGCTGGGAGGCGACGGAGACGAAGCCGTTCTTCCGCACGAAGGAGTTCCTCTGGCAGGAGGGCCACACCGCCCACGCGACGAGCGAGGACGCGTGGGAGGAGACGATGACGCGGCTCGACCAGTACGAGTCGGTTTACGAGGACCTGCTGGCGATGCCCGTGCTGAAGGGGCAAAAGCCCGACCACGACAAGTTCCCCGGCGCGGACACGACGGCGACCGTCGAGGCGCTGATGCCCGACGGCAAGTCGGTGCAGGCCGGCACCTCCCACCACCTCGGCCAGTCGTTCGCCGAGGCGTTCGACATCACGTACTCCGACGAGGACGAGGAGGAGCGGCTCGCGCACACCACCTCGTGGGGGCTCTCGTGGCGCGCACTCGGCGCGCTGATCATGACCCACTCCGACGAGCAGGGGCTCGTGCTCCCGCCCGGCGTCGCCCCCGAGCAGGTCGCCGTCGTCCCGATCTGGCAGGAGGACACGAAAGACGAGGTGCTGGAGTACGCTCGGGGCGTCGCTGACGACCTCGACGACGCGGGGATCCGCGTCGAACTCGACGACCGCGACGGGCGCAACCCCGGGTTCAAGTTCAACGAGCACGAGCTCAACGGCGTCCCCCTTCGGATCGAGATCGGCCCTCACGAGGTCGAGGACGGCGAGCTCACCCTCGTCCACCGACCCGACGGCGAGAGCGTCGTCGAGGGGCGCGACGGCGTCGTCGAGACGGTCTGTGACCACTTCGACGAGGTGTACGCGAAGCTGTACGCCGCCGCCGAGGAGACCCTCGACGGCGAGGTGCGCGAGGCGGACGACCGCGCCGACATCCTCGGCACGCTCGGCCAGCACGGCGGCTACGTGAAGGCCCCGTGGTGCGGCGACGAGGAGTGCGAGGAGCCGATCAAGGAGCCGATGGCCGCCGAGATCGTGATGGTCCCGTTCGAGGACGACGACCCCCTCGTCGAGACGGACCACGACGAGACCTGCGCGATCTGCGACGACGACGCCGAGCGGACGGCGTACTTCGCGAAGTCGTACTGAACCGGGGGCGTCGACGCGGTCGCACCCGCTCCCCCCCATCTCGCCGCCGTCCCCCGTTTAATCCGCGTTGATCCGACTTAACGGAGATCGGTTTATATACGGATACGTCGCGTACCGTCAGGTGATGAACCGAGGGATCGCGCTCATCGCCGTCGCGGTCGTGCTCGTCGGCGTCGCCGGGATCGCCGCGGCCGGCCCCGTCGGGACGGCCGTCGCCCAGGACGACCCGCTGGCGACGAACGAGACGAGCGAGGGTAACGAGACGACGAACGGGACCGACATCAGCCCCGGCGAGCGCCTCTCCGGCGTGCTCGGCGTCCAGCGCGCCGAGATAGCCGGCGAGGTCGACTCGCGGGCGTTCGAGGTCGCGCTCAACCGAACGAAGAGCCCCGAGGAGCGGGCCGAGCTGGTCGCCGAGCGGCTGAACGGGACCGAGGAGCGGCTGACCGATATCGAGCGGCGCCAGCGCGAGCTCCGCGAGCTCCGCGCCGCCGGCGAGCTGACTCAGGGCGAGTTCGCCGCGCGGATGGCGGAGACGGGCGCTCGCGCCGAGACGGTCGAACGCGAGGCGAACCGGAGCGCCACCGTCGCCCGCGAGCTCCCGGAGGCCGCGAGGGAGAACCGCGGGCTCGACGAGGCGCGGCTCGACGCACTCCGCGAGCGAGCGAGCGAGGCGGGCGGCCCGGAGGTCGCGGCCATCGCCCGCGGCGTCGCCGGCAACGATGTGGGCGGTCCGCTGGCGTCCGCCGGACGCGGACCGCCGGAGGGCGTGGGCGGCGGTGAGGGCCCCGAGAGAGGGGGCGGACCGGGCGCCGGCGGCGGACCTGGCGCCGGCGACGGACCGGGAGCGGGTGACACTCCGGGAGCGGGTGATGGACCACCCCGTAACGGAACGCCAGGTAACGTGTCACACGGTGGCGGGCCACCGGACCGCGACGCCGGAAACGCCGCGAACGCGAGCGACGGCGCCGACCGGGGGACCGGAGCCGACGCGGGGGACTCGACGCCTCCGCGAGACGGCCCGTCCCCGCCCGCTGGCGGCGACCGGGACGACTCCCCGGGAGCGGGCGATGATGACGGTCCGGGAGCGGGCGACGGTGACGGTCCGGGAGCGGGCGATGATGACGGTCCGGGAGCGGGCGACGGTGACGGTCCGGAAGCGGGCGACGGTGACCGCCTCGACGCCAACGCCGCGAACGCCGTCGACGCGGTCGCGGAGCGGCTCGCCGAACCGGTGACGGACGGTGCCGACCTCGTCCGACGGATCGTCGGCGGTATCGATGGATAGGCCGGGATCAGCCGGGCCGGACCGCGGGGCGGCCGCGAGCGGTCCGAGTGCGACTCGGCATCACTCGGTAGATGGGAAGCGATTTATCCGTGCCTCGTAACTGTCCGTTCGTGCAGCGAACGGTGCTCCTTCTGGTCGTCATCGCGCTCGCCGCCGGCGCCGGCCTCGCGTCGACCGGGGCGGCACAGGGCGGCGCGGGCCTCCCGGCCGGCGGCTTCGACCAGATGGACGTCGATCCGGACGACATCCTGATCGAGGTCTCCGTCGAGCCCGACGGCGACGCGGTTTGGGAGACGCAGTATCGGGTCCAACTCGCGAGCGACGACGAGGAACAGGCCTTCGAGGAGCTCAGCGCCGACGTGGGGGCGAACCCGGACGCGTACACGAGGCGGTTCGGCGACCGGATGCGCGCGACGGCCGGCGCCGCCGAGAACGCGACGGGTCGCGAGATGAACGTCACGAACGTCACGGTGACCGCCGAGCGGCGCGAGCTCCCGCAGTCGTACGGCGTGCTCACCTACCGGTTCGAGTGGAGCAACTTCGCGGCCGTCGACGGCGACCGGCTCGTCGTCGGCGACGCGATCGACGCGCTGTTCCTCGACGAGGCCTCGTCGCTCATCGTCTCGTGGGAGGACGGCTACCGGCTCGGCGACGCCTCGCCGTCGCCGACCGAGACCCGCGACAGCGCGGTCGTCTGGCAGGGCCCGGTCGACTTCACGGAGGGGCAACCGCGCGTGGCCATCGAGCCCGAGGGGCGCTCCGACGGGCCGATCCTGTTCGTCGCGCTCGGTCTACTCGTGGCGGTCGTCGCGGCGATCGGATACCGGCGCCGTCCGTGGGAGGGCTCGGCGCCCGATCAACCGTCGGAGGGACCGGCCGCGACCGGCGGCGAGCCCGCCGCGGATCCCGGCGACACGGGGGCCGCGGAGAGCGCGGCACCCCCGACGAGCGGCACTGCCGACGGGGAAGGCGGATCCGGCGGGCCAGCGGGCGGATCCGAGGGCGACGCGGGCGGGGAAGGCGACGACGGCGGAGACGGGGACGAGCGCTCCGACTCGGCGCCGCAGATCGACGAGGACCTGTTGAGCAACGAAGAGCAGGTGCTCCGCCTCGTCGAGGCCAACGGCGGCCGGATGAAGCAGAAGCGGGTCGCCGAGGAGCTCGACTGGACCGCCGCCAAGACGAGTCAGGTCGTGACCGGGCTCCGCGACGAGGGCGACCTCGACGGGTTCCGGCTCGGGCGGGAGAACGTCCTCTCGCTGCCCGACTACGACGCGACGGCGGACAACGGCGGGGCGGACGACGACGAGGCGGACGACGACGACGAGGCGGACGACGACGATGAGGCGGACAGAAGCGACGCCGACGAGGAGTGACGCCCGCCCTCGTTACAGGTCCCGCGACCGACCGAGGTGTCGAAGCTCGCCGCCGCACTCGCAGGTGCCGCCCCTCTCGTAGCGCTCGCCGCATTCGAAACACTCGTACAGTTCTCGCCCGGTGTGTTCTGATTCTGGTCGCATACTGTGTGAATTGTTACCGATGGGTGTAGTATTAGCCCTAATATTCTTTACAGTGTATAATCCAAGGAGGAGCGTCCTGTGAACGAACGATCGGTTCGGCGGGGAACGAGCGTGAACGGCCTCTGGCATAGCGATTAGGGGAAACTCACTTTCACGCGGCGGTTCAACGCGATGCCGAGATGCGCGTCCTAATTATGGGTGCGGCGGGGCGAGACTACCACGACTTCCTGACCGTCTTCGAGGACCGTGAGGACGCCGAGGTCGTCGCCTTCACGCGGGCGCCCGGACAGAACCTCGGCGAACTCGGAGGCGTTGACCGGCGGTTCCCGAGCGCGCTCGCCGGCGAGGGGTATCCCGAGGGCATCCCGATCGAGCCGGAGGAGCGGCTCGCGGAACTGGTCGAGACCCACGACGTCGATCAGGTCGTGTTCTCCTACTCCGACGTCTCTCACGAACACGTGATGCACGCCGCCTCCCGCGCCATGGCGGCGGGTGCGGACTTCCGGATCGTCGGGCCCGACGCGATGATGCTCGAGGCGTCCGTGCCGGTGCTCGCGGTCGACGCGGTCCGCACCGGCTGCGGCAAGTCGCAGGCCGCGGGCGCGTTCGCCGACGCGCTCGCGGACCGCGGCCACGCCGTCCGTCTCATTCGGGAGCCGATGCCCTACGGGGACCTCGTCGAGAACCGCGTCCAGCGGTTCGCCAGTCACGCGGACCTCGACGCCGCCGGCGTCACCATCGAGGAACGGGAGGAGTACGAACAACACGTCGACGCCGGACACGTGGTCTTCGCGGGCGTCGACTACGAGGCCGTCCTCGACGCCGCCGAGGCCGAGGCGGACGTCATCGTCTGGGACGGCGGAAACAACGAACTGCCCTTCGTCCGACCGGACCTGCACGTCGTGCTCGCCGACCCGTTGCGGGCCGGCGACGAGACGAGCTACCATCCCGGCGAGACGAATCTCCGACGGGCCGACTGCGTCCTCCTCAACAAGGAGAACACCGCCGACGCCGTCGCGCCCGTCGTCGAGAACGTCCGCGAGGTCAATCCCGACGCCGATATCCGTCACGCGGACTCGGTCGTGAGCGTCCCCGACCCGGACCGGATCGACGGCGCCCGCGTGCTCGCCGTCGAGGACGGCCCGACGCTCACGCACGGCGACGCGACCCGCGGCGCCGCCGCCGTCGCCGCCGAGACGTACGGCGCGGCGGCTCGCGTCGACCCGACTGACGCGGCGGTCGGGAGCATCGCGGAGGCGCTCGCGGAGTACGACCACCTCGACGGGGTCCTCCCCGCGATGGGGTACAGCGACGAGCAGATCCGCGACCTCGAAGCGACGATCGCGGGCGTCGACTGCGACCTCGTCCTCGCGGGGACCCCCCACGACCTCGCTCGCCAGGTCGACGTCGACGTCCCAGTCGTCGACGTCGGCTACGACATCGACCTCCACGAGGGGTCGTTCGACGACCTGCTGGACCGGTACGACGACCGGCTCGGCCTCTGACCGGCCAACACTCAGTCCGGAGCGCCGTTCGGCGATTTGCCCGCCGATTTTTGAGCGTCGACCGAGACGAACGCGTATGCGAACAGCGATCGCGCTCGGCGGGAACGCCATCGCCAGCGAGAGCCCGGTCACGGTCGCCCGGCAGAAGGCGCGGATCGGGGAGACGGTTGACGCCGTCGAGGCGCTCACCGAGCGGGGACACGAGCTCGTGTTTACCCACGGTAACGGCCCGCAAGTCGGCCAGTCGTTGGTCCAGCAGGCGACGGCGGACGCCCCCGAACGCCCCCTACACGTGCTCGTCGCCGAGACCCAGGCGCAGATCGGCTATCTGATCGCCGACCAGCTGGAGGGCGCGGTCGACGGGGGGGTCGCGACCGTCGTGACCCGGGTGCGCGTCGACCCGACCGATCCGGATTTCGACGACCCGTCGAAGCCGGTCGGCCCGTACTACACGGCGGCGGAAGCCGCGGAGAAGCCCTTCGAAACGGGAGAAGTCACGACGCCCGACGGCGATCGAGCGTACCGGCGGCTGGTCCCCTCGCCCGAACCGACGGCGGTGCTCGAGACCGACGCGATCCGAGCCCTCGTCGACGGGGGATCGACGGTCGTCTGCGGCGGCGGTGGCGGCGTTCCGGTCGTCGACGACGGCGGCGATGCGGTCGTCCGCGACAGAGGGGGAGATGGGGTCGTCGGCCACGGAGACGGCGACGGGGTCGTCCGCGACGGAGACGGGGTCGACGCCGTCGTCGACAAAGACCGCACGACGCGGCTCGTCGCTTCGGCGGTCGACGCGGAGTGTCTGGTGATGGCGACGGACGTCGAGTACGCGTACCGCGACTTCGGGACCGACGACCAGCGACCGATCCGGGAGACGGACGCCGCGTCGCTCCGGGTCGCTCTCGAGAAAGGCGAGTTCGCCGCGGGGAGCATGCGACCGAAGATCGAGGCGTGTCTGGCGTTCCTCGACGACGGCGGTGAGCGAGCGGTCATCACGACCCCCGACGAGATCGACGCCGCCGTCGCCGGGGACGCCGGGACGCAGATCCGCCCCTGACGGAGGTCTCGACCGCTATCTGGGAGCGGCGGACGCTTCGAGATACTCGACGGCCTCCTCGGTCGACACCTGGTCGAACGTCTGGTAGAACCGGCCGACGGCCGTGAACCGCTCCGGCGCTCGGAGGGTTATCACTGCGTCGGCCTCCCGTTCCAGCTCGGGGACTCTCGTGGACGGGGCCACCGGGACCGCGACGGTGACGCGCGACGCTCCCCCGTCCTTGGCGGTCCGGACACAGGACCGCATCGTCGCACCGGTCGCGACGCCGTCGTCCACGATCAGGACGTGCTTCCCCTCGAGATCGACCGGCGGGCGCCCGTCTCGGAAGCCGTCGAGCTTCTCTTCGGCGCGCTGTCGGGCCCGCTCGCGCTCGTCGTCGAGCTCGTCCTCGTCGAGCCCGAGCTGGCGGAGGGGCTCGTCGTCGTACCACGCGACGTCGTCGGCGGTGACCGCGCCGACGGCGTACTCCGGGTTGCCCGGGTGCGTGATCTTCTTGGCGACGATGACGTCCAACGATACCCCGAGTCGCTCCGCCACCGCCGCGGCCGCGGGCAACCCGCCGCGCGGGATCCCGAGGACGATGTCCGCGTCGACGCCGCGCTCTTCGAGCATCGATGCGAGTTGCTCACCCGCGTCGGCCCTGTCCGTGAACATGGCTCGTCTCGGTCGGCTCGCGATCGGGACCGAAGAAGGACCGCCCTAATCGAGGGCCCGGTGTGGGGCCCCACGGTGTTCGACGGCTCGAACCTCGGCTTCCCGGATCGCGGCGGACCGGATCGCCTCCCGGAGGTCCTCCGCCTGCGCTTCGGCCTCGGCTTTCGAGAGGTCCGCGACCGCCCCGAACTCCGTGTCCGGCTCTCGGACGTAGGGGTTGTCGTCGCTGACGTCGCTCGGCGTCTCGAACTGACCGTCGGTCGTTTGGCCAGCCGTCTCGTCGGTCCCGGCCATGGTGCGCGGTTGACGGCGCCGCGGGTTATACTCCCGTGCCTATCCGTCGATGCGTCGCTCGGGCGCTTAGGCTCCGTCTTTAACCTCCAATCTCCGGAAGTGAGGGTCGGACCAATGCCAGTCGAACACCTCGCAGTCGAGCCAGTCGTCGCAGAGCCGGACACACCAGCCGTCCGCGTCGCGGAGCTCCTCAGGAACGAGGGCGTCGGGAGCGTCATCGTCGAGGAGGCGGGACGGCCCGTCGGCGTCGTCACCGACAGGGACGTCGCGATGGCGGTCGCGGACCACGGGGACGTCTCGGCGCTGGACGCGAGCGACATCATGACCGCCGACCCGGTCACCATCGAGGGCGACGCCGAGGCGGTCGAGCTGCCGAAGACGATGGCCGAGACGCACGCGCGCCGGATTCCGGTCGTCGAGGACGGGAAGCTCATCGGCGTCGCGACGCTCGACGACGTCGTCGCGACGGCGGGCGAGGAGTTGGGGGACATCGCGGAAGTGATCGAGGCCCAGTCGCCCGAGTACTCGCCCTGAGCGCCGCGACCGATTCATCCGACGCTCGTCGGCCCGTCCTTCAGACGATGCCGTGCTCCTCGAACCGGAGTTGCAGTCGGTCGATCGTGGGCACGACGTGGTCACACTGGTCGGCGACGGCCGTGTCGGGATCGACGCCGATCCCCGTCGCCGCCGCCTGAATCATCGGTAGATCGCGCCGGTCGTCGCCGACCGCGACGGTCTCCGCCATCTCTGCGCCCTCCCGAGCGACGATCTCTTTCAGGACCGCGTCCTTGCTCTCTCCCAGAAGCGACCCCTCGATCTCCCCGGTGAGGGCGCCCTTCTCGCCCACGAGGCGAGTGCCGACGACCGTGTCAACGTCGAAGGTATCCGCTTCGAGACACGACCGGATCGCGACCTCCGGGGCGTCGCTGATGACGGCGACGTGGTGGCCGGCGCGCTGGAGCGCGCCGAGAAGGTCGGAGGCGCCGCTGCGACGCTGGAGGTGTGTGAACGCCTCCTCGACCTCCTCGGTCTCGAGTCCTTCGAGGTGGTCGGCGATCGATCGCAGCCCGCCCTCGTGTTCGATGTCGCCCGCCCGCATCCGGTCGAGGAGGGAAGCGATGTCGTTTCCCGTGCCGTGCTGTTCGCCGAGTCGGACGAACGGGTCCGAAACCGCCAACGCGCCGTCGAAATCGAATGCGACGAGCATTGCGTAACCGCTCGCGGCGAGGGGAGATAGTCCCCGACCCAAATATCTTCATCGGACGGACGCCGCGGGGACGGCGGGTGGGCCTCCCATCCGACGCGGCCCCGGCGCGCCCCCGACTGAGGACGCCCTCAGAGCCCGTACGGGTACAGCTCGGGAACGCGTTCGCGATCGGGGTGGAACTCGATCGGGTGGAGCGCGGTCGTCTCGTCGATGTGGAGGAACGCGTCGTAGCGCTCGGGGAGGACCGTCGGGACGTAGTTCCCGGATTCGTTTTTCGGGCGGTAGACGACGCCGATCGCGCGGTGACCGCGCGCGTCTTCGAGCGGGTCGCCGTCGGGCACCTCGTCGCTGAACAGGAGGGCGTTCTCCGGCTCCGCCCGGCGGAACACGTCCTCGTAACTGTTCGCGCTGGCCGCGGGAACGTCCAGCGTGCGCATCTCCGCACCCCATGAGTCGCTCGCGACGACCTCGCCCTCCGTCGAGCCGAACCCGACGAGTTCGACGTCGCCGATGGTGTCCTGTTCGCGGGCGAGCTGACCGATGTTGATTCGCCCGTGCCGCGGCATGTCGGTCGCGCGCGCGTCGCCGACGTGGGTGTTGTGCGCCCAGACGATCCCGGAGGCGTCCGGGCCGTGATGGTCGAGCAGCCGGTTCAGCGTTCGGGTCATGTGCCGATCGCGCACGTTCCAGGAGTCCTCCTCGCCGTCGACCATCGTCCGGTAGTAGGCCTCGGCGTTCCGCGCGACCAGCGCGTTCTGTTCGGCGTTGAACGCGTCGTCGTCGCTCGCTTCGCCGTACTTCGGCGCGCTCCGACGCAGCTCGTCGAGCAGTTCGACGACCTCCTCCTGGCAGGACTCGGGGACCAGCCGGAGGGACCGGGCGTACCGCTGTGCGTCCTTCCCGTAGGGCTCGAAACACCGGGAGGCCTCGCGAGCGTCCGCGGCGGCCTCGGGATCGACCTCGTCGAGGTAGTCGATGACCGCCTGAAGCGACTCGTAGAGGCTGTACACGTCCAGCCCGTAGAAGCCCGTCCGTTCGCCTTCGGGGAGCCCGTCGTTGTGCGTTCGGAGCCACCGGAGGAAGCCGATCGTCTCCCAGTTGGCCCACATCCAGGTGGGCCACCGACCGAAGGCGTCGACCGCCTCGCGAGCCCCGTCGCGGGAGTCCGGCAGGTCCTTGACGTAGCGGTTGACCTCGTAACAGCTCGGCCAGTCGCCCTCGACGGCGACGAACGAGAAGCCGTGATCGCGGAGCAGCTTCGCCGTGAGCTCCGCACGCCAGCGGTAGTACTCCGACGTGCCGTGCGAGGCCTCACCCAGGAGGACGCAGTCGGCGTCCGCGAGACGGTCGACGAGGGGGTCGAGGTCCCGGGGATCGCTCACCGCGCGAGCGTGTCTGTTCACCGATTCGACGGCGGGGGTCGCCTCGGACGGGCCGCGGAACGACCGACGCGGATCGAGCCGTGCCATCGTTACTCCCCCCGGTCGTCGTCTTGCAGCGACCCGACCGCGTGGGTGTCCTCCGCGAGCCGTTCGAGTTCGCGCTCGTCGTTGTACTCGCGCAGCTCGTGTTCCTCGCCGGTGAGCTCGTTGAGGACGGCCTCGCGGGCCTCCATCGGACTGTCGTACCGCTCGTCGACGAGCCTGTCGAAGACGCTGCCGAGCGACTCCGTCTCGTTCGGCAGGTCCATCACGCGGTCCGCGTACTCCGTCGCCAGCTCCTCTCGTCGCATCGGGTACTTGTGGGCGTCGTCCGCGAGACACTCCGTCTCCGCCAGAATCGACTCGACGTGCTCTGCGCGCGACTCCTCGTGATCGACGGGCAGACCGCTGTTCTGTTCGGGTTCGCCCATAGGACGACTCTCCCGACGCTCGGGAAAAAGACACGGCCTATCGGGGGCCGGAACGCCCCTGTGTGCCTTCGTTGGGGGCGGAAGCCCCGTTTCTCGACGCCGAACCCCCGGCGCTCGGCGGTCGATCCCAGGACCCCGGGAACCCCTCCCCGAGTGAGTTACCAGGGAGCGGCGTCGGCGTCCGCCAGTTCGAAGAGGGCCGAGAACTCGTCCGGGAGCTGGGTCCGAACGTCCCGTACCTCGCTGTCGTGGGCTATCGAACAGACCAGCGACACGACGGCCTGCGCGTAGAACGCGGCCTCGCTCTCGCCGACGTGTGCCTCCTCCGCGACCCGGTCGACGAACTCGTCGTAGGTGAACTGCTGGCCCGAACGGGGCTCGGTGAGGAAGCGATCGATCTCCATCGGGAGCTGGGCCGCGAGATCGGCCGCCTCACCCGATCCGAGCCGTTCCCCGAGCGTCGTCAACACGGCGCGGGTCGCCCTGACCGCCTCGCCGCTCGAACTCAGTTCGAGTCTGTGCTGTACTTCGCCCATGAAACTGTCGTAATCCATGTGGGATCACCGGTTTGCGCGGAACAAACCGGAACGGGAGTTCCGACCGAGGCCCCCTCAAGACGGGACCTATTGTCTTCCCTCCGCGTCGATGCACTCCGCGGATCGCGGACCGAAGTGACCGCCGCGCCAGCGCGAGTCCCACCGTCCTACGGCTGCGAATCCGGCAGGTCTGTCCTCCCGCCGAACGCTTCGTAGTACCGGCCCAGAACCTCGCTGCCGGAGACCGTCCGGTTGAACACCACCTCGTCGCACTCGGCGCGGAGGGCGGCGGCGGCGTCGGTCGTCCCGATCGGCGCCGCCGCGACGGCGCTGGCGTCGTCGACCTGACTAACCGCCGAGACGCAGGCGTTCATCCGCATGCCGTCGATGACCCCGTCGCCGACGATCGCGACCGTCCCCGAGGGCGACGGGTCCCCGACCTCGGCCTCGTACTGCTCGCGCTTGGTCCTCGCGTCTCGGAAGGCCCGCTGCTTCTCAGCGGCGAACGCCTCGTCGTCGACGTCGAAGGCCTCGACCGCGCGCTCGTCGACCCACGTGACGCCGGTGTCGGTGACGGCGGCGACCGGGAGGTCGTCGGTCGCCGAGGTCCGGATCGGCTCGGGGACCATCAGCCCCAGCTCGGCGTCGAACCGCTCGCAGATCGGCCGGGCGACGTTGATACCGCCCGCCGGTATCGCGAAGACGACGTCCGGGCGGATGTACTGACCGGCCAGCTCTTCGCCGAGTCTCCTGCCCGCGGTAACTCTATCCTCGTACATTTCAGCCGGTTCTACCGGCGTCAGTTGGGTAATGCCAGGGCCTAACGGGCTGGGTCGGCCGCCGACACGACCGAGTACGCGACGCGGTCGGTCACTCTCGGGGAATGCCTCGTCGGTCTCGTTTCCGGACCCCGAAATTGGTCCGTCTTTAATGGTTGTTCAGACCAGAGTTGTCGCACGAAAACGATGAGTGGCCGAACGGAAACGACGCGAGGCCCGCCGGTGAAGCCGGTCACGTCGCGAGAGACGACGCCCAGCGACAGCCGCCCAACCTAACCATGTCACAGACTCGACGCTCCGGTGATGAGCCGACCGTACTCGTGGTAGAGGACGACAGAGAACTGGCGGACACCTACTCGGTCTGGCTCGAACCAGAGTACGAGGTTCGGACCGCCTACTCGGGATCGGACGGACTCACCTGGTACGACTCGTCGGTCGACATCGTCCTCCTCGACCGACAGATCCCCGACCTCTCGGGAATGACGGTGATCCAGAACATGGAGAAGCGGGACGTCAACGATCAGAAGGCGATGCTGACCGGCCTCGAGCCCGGCAGCGACCTCGCCGAGCTCCCCTGCGACGAGTACCTCAGGAAGCCGGTCACGAAGTCGCAACTCCGCGACGCCGTCGACGAACTCCGGGTCCGATCGGACCTGGACGACGAGCTCCAGCGTCACTTCACGCTCACGTCGAAAATCGCGGCCCTGAAGAACAACGACGCCACCGACACCGCGGACACCGTCGACGCCCTCAGGCGCGAGGCCGAGCAGACGCGTGCGCGCATCGAAGACCAGATGTCGGACCTCGACGAGGTCAGGAAGGCGTACAAGATCCTGGAGTGAGGCTCCGGTTTCTCATCGCGGGGGCGGGGCCGGCGCGAGTTCGACGACGCGCGCAACACCCGCCCGCTCGACGTGCTCACGGCGTACTTCGAGGGGTAGCGGCGGCGGAGTCCCGCGGCGATCAGTCGCCCAGGACCGTCTCGCTCATCGCGTCGACGAACTCCCCGAGATCCGGGGACGTGACCAGCAGTTCGACCTCATCGAAGCCGGCCGCCGCGTGGCGGTCGATCAGGGCCCGCACCTCGGCCGGGTCGGTCGTGACCAGCCCCCAGTCGGCCCGCTCCTCGCGGGACAGCGACTCCCCCCGCGACTCGATCTCGCGGGGGTCGTGGACGTCCTCGTCGAAGCCGACGGCGTGCGAGCCGCTCCAGAACTCCGCGGCGTCGAGCGCCGCGTCGCGGTCGGTCGCGAAGGCGACCGACGCCTGCTTGATCCGCCTGATCGAGTCGGGGTCCCGCCCCGCCTCGGTGGCCCCCCGTTCAAGCGCGGGGACCAGTTCGTCGCGGTAGGTCTCCACGTCGGCCAGCGTGAGGAAGCCGTCGGCGTATCGGCCGGCGACCGTCGTCGTCTCGGCGCCGTTGCCTGCGACGAAGAGCGGCGGGCGCCGCTCGGGCAGCGTGTAGAGCCTCGCGGTGTCGAGGTCCCAGTAGCGGCCGTCGTAGTCGTGGAACCCTCCGTCCCACAGGCGATCGACGATCTCGCAGGCGTCGATCAGCCGACGCTTTCGCTCCGCGTACGGCGGCCAGTCGAACCCCAGCGGCCGCTCGTTGAGCGCCTCGCCCGTCGCGAGCGTGAGGTGGTGCCGACCGGGGTACATCGACGCGAGCGTCGCCGACGCCTGCGCGATCAGCCCCGGGTGGTAGCGGGCGATCGGCGCGGTCACGCCGGTTCCGATCCGAACCGCGTCGGTGCGTTCCAGCGCCGCACCGAGCCACGGCCACGCCGCGCCGCACTCCGCGCCGGAGTGCCACCAGGGGTGGAAGTGGTCGCTCGTCCAGACCGAGTCGAAGCCCGCCCGCTCGGCGTGCTCGGCGAGGTCGACGAGCCGGGACGGGCCGTGCTGTTCATGCGGCGCAAACAGGCCGATATCCATGGCGGCTCTCCTCGGGCCGGCCCCTTGTATCCGGCTCCAAATCCGGACCTCCCCGCGACGCGGATCGCGTCTCCCGGCGTTCGGTTCACTCCTCCGAGGGGTCGCGGAGTTCCGTGAACGAGTCGTTCCCGCACCGGACGCAGCTCATGGCCGAGTCGGTCTCGCTCAGTCCGATATCCGTCGCGGAGCGCGGCGCGCCGCACTCCTCACAGGCGACCAGTCCCTCAGTCGGGTCCGTGTCGAACATGGGCGAAGCAGGCGGGGCAGCGCTCATAACCGCACACCCTAATGCGACGACCAGCGCCGTCTCTCCGCCGCTCGACGGCGGTTCGTTCGAAGGCCGTTACCGATCGAGTTCGCTACTCGGAGTACCCCTCTTGGGTGAACGCCCCCTGTTGCTCGTAGATGGCCACCAACTCCTGGATGAGTTCGTCGTAGCTCTCGCCGTCCTCTCGGTGGGAGTCCAACTCGCGTACCGTCTCTTCGCTGACCTCGATCGTCGGGCTCATGCACCGCCCGTCTCGGTGCCGTCCGGTTAAAACGGGGGGCTAACCGACGGTCGCCGCGAGCGTCCGACGCGAACGGGGCGGGTCCCCTGCTCACATCGCCGCGGTCGGAGCGTCGCGAGACGGAGAGTCGACGATTTTGCTCGGGTTTTTCGGCGATCGAACCGGGACGCCCGGTATGTCGAACGCCGCAGCCCCCGACGCCGTCGGAGAGACCCCCCTCGTCGAACTGGCGGTCGACGTCGATCCGACCGTGTACGGGAAAGCCGAGTGGTTCAATCAGCCGACGCTCCCGCACGGTGGGGGGTCGATCAAGACCCGGATCGCGAAGGCGATGATCGACGCGGCGCGGGCGTCGCCGGAGCCGCTCGACGGGCGGACCCTCGTCGAGGCGTCGAGCGGGAACACCGGCGCGGCGGTCGCGCGGTTCGGCAGGAGATACGGGCTCGACGTGGAGATCGTCTTACCCGACGACGCCGGTGCGGGCAAGATCGCCGCGATCGAGGACGCTGGCGCCGAGACGACGTTCGTCGACGACGAGCGCGGCTACGACGCGTACGTCGAGCGCTGCCGGGAGACGGTCCGATCGGACCCCGATCGGTACCGCTACCTCGACCAGTACGAGAACCCGGCGAACCCGGGCGTCCACGCCGGAACGACCGGCGTCGAGATCTGGCGCCAGACCGACGGCGCCGTCACGCACTTCGTCGCCGGCGCGGGGACGGGCGGCACGCTCGTCGGCGTGAGCCGCGCGCTGGCCGACCGGGGCGTCGACGTCTACGGGTTCGAACCGGCGACCGACGAGCACGACATCGCCGGGCTCAAACACATGCACTCGCAGGGCCACTACGTCCCGGGGACGTTCGAGCCGCGCGCCGTCGAGACGGTGTCGTTCGTCTCGACTGACACGGCTTATCGGTACGTACGGCGGCTCTACCGGGCACACGAGGACCGGCGGCTCCGGATCGTCGACCCCGGCCAGTGGGACCGGTCGTTCGTCCGCGACCACCTCCGGGTCGACGGTGACTTCCTCGTCGGCCCGTCGAGTGGTGCGTGCCTGGCCAAGGTCGATCGGCTGGCGGAGCTGGGTGTCCTCGGCGCCGACGACGTGGTCGTGGTCCCGCTCCCGGATCGCGGGGATCGGTACTCGGAGCGGGACCTGCGCGGGTCGGGGGCGACGGACGACGCGTGAGCGTCGCGGTGACATCGACGAGACCCGGGGTCGAGCCCCATTGAGGTCGCGACTTGGCCGCCGTTCGCCCGCGCTATATCGGCCTAACCGCCCGTGGGATCCGGCTGCAGTCTCGCGATTTTACTGAGCGTCTCGACGAATTTTTCGTGAAGTGTGTAGGTCCGTCCCTGATTGGGCTTCTCAGTCAACCACCGTCCAGTGCCAGGCTCCGGTACCGAGCCGGCATCAGAGAGGACTACCGATCATGAGCCGCCCACTCGACCGACGCGTCGATACGGCGAACGGACACTGGCGTCGCGGACGCGCCTCGGAATCAACCCGGCCTCGGCCGGAGACGGCGTCTCGTCACCCGGACCGGTCCGGACACCCGGACCGATCCGGCGAACCGAACCCCGGCTCCGCGGAGATAATCGATGAGTAGCGATCCAGCGAAGCGGCGTGCGCTGGCGCTCTCGGCGCTCGTGGTCGCATCGGTCGTCGCCGGCAGCGTCGCCCTCGCCGGCACCGCCGCGGCCGCGACGAACACGTCGATCGCCCCGGACGACGACGACGCGGGCGCGTCCAACGTCACGTACACGGCGGACGGAAACGTCGAGTTGGACAACCAAGACACCCTGCAGCACATCGATGTCCACCTCGCCCCGGCCGACGTGAGCGACGTCGGCGAGTCGGACGTACAGGTGTACGTCGACGGCGACGAGTTCGCCGGCGATCTCACTCAGTTCGATTCCTCCGGAGGGACTGTGGGGTTCAAGCTCGGAGACTCCCGGAGCGTGAGCGACGGTGACTCCGTCCGCGTCGTCGTCGGCAACGTCACGAACCCGTCCGACGACTTCGACGCCAACTTGACGCTCCACGACACGAGCGACAACCAGTGGCAAGAGTATCACGACACCGTGGACATCGACACGTCGCCGAACGTCACGTACAGCAACCTCACGTTTGACGACGGCGTCGCCGACGGCAACAACACGACGGTCGAGGTCGGCGAGGACCTGACCGTCTCGGCGACGGTCGAAAACACGGCGAGCGGGAGCGAAACGTACAACGCCTCCCTGCGGATCGACGGGTCGGTCGTCCGCTACCGCAACGGGACGCTCGCGAGCGGCGAGCGCACGACCGTTTCGTTCGTCACCGACTTCAGCGCCACGGGCGCTCGCGACATCGCGATCAGTGACGAGCTGAGTGCGACCGAGGTCACCGTCACCGGCCCGATGTCGATCGCTGACGGCTCCGCGGATCCCGACTTGGTCACCCCCGGCGAGACGGTGAACAATCAGGAGGTGTCCGTCCGGGTGGCGAACGTGAGCCAGGACGGCGACACCGACTGGCACTACGTGGAGTTCCCGAACGCGCTGGCCGGGAACCTCTCTGTGAACTCCGCGAACGCCAACGCCACGAGCATCACCTCCAGCGCCGAACTCGTCGAGGGGTACGACGACGACGGCGTGACCGAGACGGTGAAGTTCGCGACCAGCGGCGACGGCGGCGGCGACGCCGACCTGGACCTGACGGTCGACGCCAGCGTCACCTACCCCGCCGGCGAATCGACCTACGGGATCGACGCCCGGGTCGTCGACAGCGGCGGCGACACCGCGGAGGTCACGAACGCGACGACGGTCACCACGAGCGAGGTCCCCTCGATCACCGACTACGCGGTGTCGAACCCGACAGATCGGGAGGTGAACGTCTCGTTCAACTCCAGCGAGCACCTCGCGGAGATCGCCGTCGATGTCGCCGACGGCAGCGGCGAGACGGTGACGACGCTCACCGAGGGCGACTTCACCGAGACCCGACACAACAGCACCTACACGTACGATGCGACGACCGCTCTGAGCGATGACGGCAGCTACGACGTCACGCTTCGGAAGGCCGTCGACGACGAGGGCCACGACGGTGCCAGCGGCGAGACCGAGTCCGTCAGGGTCAACGTTCTCACGGTCGGTATCGACGGCGGCGCGGCCGACCCCGAACGGGTGTCGCCCGGCACGACCGTCAACAACCAGAAGGTCGCGGTGACGCTCGCGAACGTCAGCGCCGACGGCGACACCGACACGCACTACGTGGAGTTCCCGAACGCGCTCGCTGACGGGCTCTCGGTGAACTACGCGACCGTCAACGGCTCGGCGAGCATCGCTCAGAGCGCCCAGATCGTCGAGGGGTACGACGACGACGGCACGGACGAGACGGTGCGATTCCAGACCGACACCGACGCCGGCGGCGCGGTCGATCTGAACGTCACCGTCGACACCAGCGTCGACTACCCCGACACCAACGCGACCTACGACATCGACGCCCGCGTCGAGGACAGCGACGGCGACAGCGCGGAACAGGACGCGGTCACGTCGATCACCGTCGGCGAGACGGAAGCGCCGATCATCACCGACTACGCGGTGACGAACCCCGCCGATCGAAACGTCAGCGTGCGCTTCGACTCCAGCCAGGAAATCGTCAACGCCACCGTCGACGTCACCAACGGCAGCGACGAGACGGTGGCGACGCTCACCGAGAGCGACTTCTCGGAGACGAACGCGAGCGGCACCTGGGTCTACGACGCGACGTACTCGGCCCCGAGCGACGGGACCTACACGGCGACGCTGACCGAGGCCGACGACGCCGACAACAACGACGGCGCCGACGGCGAGTCGGGCACCGTGACGCTCGATAGCACGCCCGCGACGATCGTTGACGGCTCGGCGACGCCGAACTCGGTCACGCCCGGCGAGACCGTGAACAACCAGAAGGTGTGCGTCCAGCTGTCGGACGTCAGCGCCGACGGCGACACCGACTGGCACTACGTGGAGTTCCCGAACGCGCTCGCGAACGGGCTTTCGGTGAACTCCGCGAACGCCAACGCAACGAGCATCACCTCCAGCGCCGAACTCGTCGAGGGGTACGACGACGACGGCACGGACGAGACGGTGAAGTTCGCGACCAGCGCCGACGGTGGCGGCGACATCGACCTCTGTGTCTCCGTCGACGTCAGCGTCGCGTATCCGAACGGCGAGGCGACCTACGACGTCGATTCGCAACTCGTCGACAGCAAGATCGGTAGCGTGACGCGGAGCGACGTCGCCACTATCGACGCCACGACCGGCGGCGACGGTGGGGGCGGAAGCGACGGGACCGATGGTAGTGGCGAGACCGATAGCAGTGACGGGACCGACGGGAGTGACGGGAGTGACGGAACCGACGGGAGCGACGGTACTGACGGAAGTGGTGGAACCGACGGGAGTGACGAAACCGACGGGAGTGACGGAACTGACGGGAGTGACGAAACCGACGGGAGTGACGGAACTGACGGGAGTGACGAGATCGACAGAACCGGCGGGAGTGACGGAACCGCGGGCAGCGACGACGGCGGTTCGGACGGGAGTACTGACGGTGACGATACGCCGAAATACGCACTGCCCGCGCCGACCGTCCCCGAATTCGATCCGGTAGCCGACGGGCAGGACACCCGAGACGGGCAACCGGTGACCGATGACTCGCCGTCGCCCATCGGGGCATCGCAGATCGCGCTCGCGGTGCTCGCTGGGATCGCGCTCCTCGGAGTCGCGCTCCTGGCGCGAAGGCGTCGCGACTGACTGTCCCTCTCGGTGACCGGCCAGAGATCCGGCCGTAGGCCGGGGCTCTCGGCGGACCGCCCGTCTCCCGTCTCTCCGGGAAGCGCCGCCTTTCCCCTCCGATCTCCCGCGAATCCCTTTTTCCCTGTCTGACGCCGGAACTACACGATCTCGTCGCGTTGCCAGGCGTCGAGGTAGCGCTGCTGCAGGTCTGTCAGCGAGTCGATCTCCACCCCGAGCGCGTCGAGTTTCAGCCGCGCGATGTCCCTGTCGAGCCGCTCGGGAAGCTGGTGGACGCCCGGCTCGCGTTCGGTGCCGACCGCCAGTTCGCGGGCCGCCAGAAACATCGCACCGAACGTCGAGTCCATCACCGCGGCGGGGTGTCCCTGGCTGTACGGCCCGGTCAGGTTCACCAGCTTGCCCTCGGCCAACAGGTCGATCTCCCGACCGTCCGCCAGCGAGTAGCGGGTTATCCCCTCTTCGAGGTCCGTGATTTCGGTCGCCATGTCCGCGAGCTCCGCGACGGCGACTTCGACGTCGCGGTGGCCGACGTTACACAGCATCGCGCCGTCGCTCATCCGCTCGAAGTGCCGCGCGCGGAGGACGCGGCAGTTGCCCGTCGCGGTGACGAACAGGTCGCCGACGTCGGCGGCCTCGTCCATCGGAAGCACCCGGTGGCCGTCCATGTGGGCTCTGATCGCTTTCCGCGGGTCGACCTCCGTGACGACGGTGTTTGCCCCGATCGCGCGCGCCTTGGTCGCGACACCGCGACCCACGTACCCGTACCCCGCGACGACGACCGTCCGCCCGGAGAGGACCGTGTTGGTCGAGATCATCACGTTCGTCAGCGCGCTCTCGCCGGTCCCGTGGACGTTGTCGAACCAGTGTTTCATCGGCGTGTGATTGACCGCGAACACGGGGACGTCGAGGACGCCGTCGGCCTCCATCGCCCGCGCCCGCGAGACGCCGGAGGTCGTCTGTTCGGTACACCCGCGTATTTCGTCGGTCGAACGGTCCGGGTCGGCGTACAGTTTGGCAAGCAGCTCCGCGCCGTCGGTCGCGAGGACGTCCGGCTCCCTGTCCAGCAGTTCGCGGTGGGCCCGGTCGAGATCGGCCTCGCTCATCCCCGGCTCGGCGAACGCGGTGATCCCCGGCTGGGCGTCGAGGTGGGCGACGACGTCGCCGTGGACGCTCTCGGGATCGTTCGCCGTGCAGAGGACCTCCGCCCCGGCGTCTCGCAGCGTTTCGACGAAGATCCCCGTCTTCGGTTCGAGGTGCGACGAGACGGCGACCGCCGTCCCCTCGAACGGCAGGTCCTCCGCGCCCGCCTCGCTCAGCGTCTGGAGTACGGGGGTCCGCTCGCGGAGTCGGGCCAGCGGGTCATCGGCGTGGTGTCGCTCGACCATACGCTGATCCGCGACCGTTTCCGTAAATAGCTCCGGGCTACACGCCCGTCCTGGGACCGAGCGAGACGTTTCGGGGAGTTCCGGCACACGGCGAACGCAGCCGGCGAAGTCGAACTCGCCACGTGATTAGGCCGATGGTTCAGTAGCCTAAGGCACGGAGAGGGTATTGCGGGTCGATCAGAGGCGATCCGCAATTCGACAACCCTGCCCTGTGTCCGCCACACGACGACAGGGTCCCTCTCCCCACCCACCTGCCCACCTGCCGACCACCCACCTGCCCACCTGCCGACCATCCACCTGCCCGTCCCACTCCCCCCCTCTGCTGGGACCGGCAATCACATGGTTGTTCCGCGCCCCATCGTCGGGGAAATCCCCGAGTGCTGTGGGCCCTCGGGGTATCTTCTTCCGCAGTTCCCGTCGACGCTCCGCCCTTGAGTACGGAGGCGGTGACAGAACGCGTCGGATCACGGATGGGCGAGGCTGAACCCCACGGCTTCAGTCGCGGACGTGGCGGTCACGTCTGCGCCGAGCACCGGCAGCGGTCGGCGTTAGATCGCCGTGCCGTCCGATGCCGGATCGCTGCGCCCGTCGTCAACCACGGCCGGCGACCGGCAGCTCAAGTTCGAACACGGCGCCGCGCGGATCGTTCTCGTGAACGCTGACGCTCCCCCCGTATCCCTCGACGATGTCCTTGACGAGGTAGAGCCCGAACCCGGTCCCGTCGCTGTCGGTTCCCCGCTCCTCCTGGGCGAAGATCGACTCCCGCCGGGACTCCGAGATTCCGGGCCCGTTGTCGGCGACGCGGAGCCGGACCACCTCGCCGTCCCGCTCGCCGTCGATCCGGATCCGGGGCGTCGACGAGCGGTTGTGCTCGACGGCGTTCTCGAACAGATTCGCCAGCACTCGGTGGAACAGGTCGTCCGCCCGGACGGGGGCCTCGGGAACCCGTCCCCGCTCGACCTCGACGTGGGGGTGCGTCTCTTCGATCGCCTCTGTCTGCTCGTCGACGACCGGTCCGAGCGCGACGGTCTGGAGGTCGTGGTCGTCGTTCAACACCGACCGCATATACGTTCGCATCGTCTGGACGAACTCCTCCATCTCTTGGGTCCGATCCAACGCGACCGCGAGGTGGTCCTCGTTGCTGTCGTCCTCGAAGTCCGCGTTCCGGTCGAGCATTCCGAGCCGCGCCTCGACCAGCGAGATGTCTCCGATCAGGTCGTGCCGGAGGGTGCGGTTGACGAACTCCAACAGGTTCCGCTCGTCGCGGAGCCGCTCCTCGCGCTCGACGCGCTGGATGGTCTCGTCGACGTAGGAGCCGAACAGCTGCAGCGTCGAGCGCTCGTGACGTTCGAGGCTCCCGCCCTGGAGTTCGATCGCCCCACGCTCGCCGATCGGGACGGTCTCGACGTCGCGGGCGGGATCGGTCGCGTTCGCCTCCCGACCGTGCTCGATGACGGTCTCGCCGTCGACCACGACGCGAAACGGGGTGGCGGGGGCGACGCCCGCGATCGTGTCTTCGAGGATCTCGTACGTCTCCGCCCGGTCCGTCGCCGAGGCGAGCTCGTTGACGGCCTCGTAGAGGTCCTCCAGCCGATCGTTCAGCTCCCGATGGTGGCTGATCTGCTGTCTGAAGATGTTTGACCGTACCGTCGAGATGCTGAGCGCGAACGACGCGGCGGCCCCGACCAGCATGCCGTCGAGCGCCAACACGACGGGCTTGAGTCGACCGAGCACGTGGAGCTGGAGGGCCATCGCCAGCCCGAGAAGCACGACCACGGCCGCTGCCGTGAGCAGGGTGCGGCGCGCGACCGTCGTGACCTGCCTCGTCTCCCAGTCGGTCCGGATCAGCCAGATACCTCCGACCGCGAGCCCGCTTGCGAGAAGCAGGAACGGGGCGTTTTCGATCAGCGTCGGCGCGATGCTCCACGACAGATCGGTGATGTCGTCCCAGATGTCGTACAACGGGACGACGAGAAGGCCGCCTCCGAGCAGACTGACGCTCCCGCCGGCGAGCCAGCGTCGGAGTCGGTCTCCCAACGGGAGGCTCATTACGGGTGGCATTCGGAATCCCACTGATAAACCCCCGACCTAATCGTTGACTCGCCCGACCGGGCGCCGGTCCGAACGCGTCGAGCCACCTCCCGGTCGGCGCGCCGGCGGCCGCCGATCACCCCCCGAGGCGTAATGCCTATACCGCTGTTTCGAGACTGCCGTAATACGCTATGGCGACCGTTGCCACGGACGCGGAGGAGGTGTTAGAGCGTATCGAAGACGCCTTCTTCGCGCTTGACGACGAGTGGCAGTTCACGTATCTCAACGCACGCGCCTCCGAGCTTCTCGAAGCCGACCGGGACGCCGTCGTCGGAACGGTCGTCTGGGACGCGTTCGAGGCGGCCGTCGGGACGACCTTCCAGCGCGAGTACGAGCGGGCGATGGCAACCCAGGAGCCGGTCTCCTTCGAGGAGTATTACCCGCCCCTGGACTCCTGGTTCGAGGTCAACGCCTACCCGTCTGAGACGGGGCTGTCCGTGTATTTCCGAGACGTGACGGAGCGGATCGAACGCGAGCGGGACCTCGAACGGTACGAGCGGATCGTCGAGACGATCCACGAGGGGATCTACGTCGTCGACGAGGAGGGGACCTTCCAGATGGCCAACGACTCCTACGCCGAGATGGTCGGCTACTCGGAGGCGGACCTGGTCGGTCGAGACGTCTCGGCGGTCGTCGACGAGGAGACGACCGCAACGGCGTCGGCGCTCGAGGCCGAACTGCGGTCGGGAGCGCGCTCGACGGCGAGCCTGGAGGCGACGCTCGAACGGGCCGACGGAGAGACGCTCGACGCCGTCGCCACGTTCTCGCTGCTCCCGAGCGGCGAACGGGTCGGCGTCGTCCGGGACATCACGGAACAGAAAGCGCGGCAGCGGGAGCTCGACCGAACCCAGGAGCTGCTCGAACAGGCGGAGCGGATCGCCGACGTCGGCGGGTGGGAGCTCGACGCCGAGACGACGGAGGTCTTCTGGTCCGACCACCTCTTCGACATGCTCGGCTTCGACCGCGAGGAGGAGCCGTCCCTCGAAGCCGCCCTCGGGGTCTACCACGAGGACGACCGACGCCTCGTCGAGGAGGCCGTGAACGGAGCGCTCGACTCCGGCGACTCCTTCGATATCGAGGCGCGGTTCGTGCTGGACGACGGCGAGGTCAGGTGGCTCCACGTCCAGGGCGTGCCGGTGACGGACGGCGGCGACGTGGCGAAGCTCCGAGGCACCGCGCAGGACATCACCGAGCGCAAGGAGCGCGAACGCGACCTCGAGCTGTACGAACGCGTCGTCGGGGCGGTCACCGACGGCGTCTACGCGGTCGACGAGGACGATCGGTTCATCATGGTCAACGACGCGTTCTGCGAGCTGAGCGGATACGATCGGGGGGAGCTGCTCGGCCAGCCCGTAACGGTCCTCAAAGACGAAGCGGTCTCTTCGGAGGCCGAACGGCTCGCCGAGGAGCTCGTCCGGGGGACCCGCGAGGAGGCGACGCTCGAACTCGACCTGTTCACGAAGTCCGGCGAGGAACGCCCCGTCGAAGCGCGGTTAGAGCCCCTCGCGTTCGAGGAGGGGACCGGGCGCTGCGGCGTCGTCAGGGACATCACGGAGCGCAAGCGGTTCGAGGAGCGGCTCGTCGCCCTCCACGGGGTCACGACCGACCTCCTCCGGGCCGATTCCGAGGAGGCGGTCGCCGAGATCGCGACGGCGGCCGTTCGGGACGTGCTGGACGCGCCCGCCGCGTGGTATCTCGATCACGACCCGGAGGAAGACGCCCTGATACCGCGGACGATCGCCGACGACGCGGAACTGCTGGACCTCGATCCGCCCGCGGTGTCGTTGGACCGAGAGACCCCTCTCGGCTCGGCGTTCGCCGCGGGCGAGACTCGCCGCCTGGACGACGTCCGAACCGCACCCCGCTACGACGGCCTCGACCGTGACGCCGACCTCCGGTCTGCCGTCTTCGCACCGGTCGGCGACCGAGGCGCCCTCGTCGCCGGCTCGCCGGCGGTCGGCGCGTTCGACGCGAGCACGCGGGAGCTGACCGAGATCGTCTCGACGACCGCCGCGGCCGCGGTCCACCGGATCGAGCGCGAGCAGACGCTCCGTGACCAGCACGAGCGGCTGACGGCGCTCAACGACCTCAACTCGCTCGTGCGCAACCTCGTGGAGTCGATATTCGGTCTCTCCTCCCGGTCGGAGATCGAGGAGCTGGTCTGCGATCGGCTCGCCTCGTCCGACTCCTACGCGTTCGCGTGGATCGGGACCGCGGAGGACGACGAGGTGACGGTGAGCGCCGAGGCCGGCGTCGAGGGGTACCTCGACGACACCACGATCTGGCTCGACGGGGGGCCGACCACCGAGGGCCCGACCGCGCAGGCCCACCTGACGGGCGAGATGCAGGTCGTCCAAGACGTCTCGGCCGACAGCCGATACGACCCGTGGCGGGACCACGCGGAGCGGCTCGACTACTCGGCGTCCGCGTCGATCCCGATCGTCGACGGCGGCGAGTTTCACGGGACGCTCAACGTGTACTCCCGCCGGACGAACGCCTTCGACGACGAGGAGCAAGCGGCGCTGGAGCGCTTCGGGTCGATCATCTCGTACGCGCTGCAGTCGGTCGAGCAGGACCGGCAGCTCCAGCGGGAGCGGAACCGCCTCGAGTTCATCAACCGCCTGCTCCGCCACAACCTCCTCAACAGCCTCAACGTGCTGGAAGCGCGCCTCGATCAGCTCGACGGCCGCGTCGACTACGAGGTGGCGTCGAGCCTGAAGACCGCCAGCGAACGGACCCGCGAGATGATCGACTTCGTCGAGACCGTCCAGCGGGTGACGGACCTGGTCGGGCGCGGCGAGGACCGGGAACTGCGCCCCCGCGACATCGGGTCGGTGATCGAACGCCGCGTCGTCCGTGCACAGCGGACTCACTCCGAGGCGACGTACCGCCTCCAGTCGGCGCCGTCCGTCGACGTCGTGGCCGACGACCTGCTCGGTGAGGTACTCGACAACGTCCTGCTCAACGCCGTCCAGCACAACCCGAGCGACGACCCGGCCGTGTGGGTCGACGTGACGGTCGATTCGGACTCGGTCGTGGTCTCGGTCGCCGACAACGGGCCCGGGATCCCCGACGAGCGGCGCGAGACCGTGTTCGACCAGACGGCGAAGGACTTCGAAAACCCCGGCACCGGCTTCGGGCTCTACCTCGTGAAGGAGGTCATCGACTTCTACGGCGGGAGCATCGAGGTCGGCGAGAGCGAGCACGACGGCGCGGTCTTCCGGCTGCGGTTCGACCGCGCCTGAGGCGGCGCGCCCCGTTCCCGCGTTGCGCCTCCCTCGCGGTCGCCGGTGCCACCCCCGTCCGTGTAAGCAGATAGGTCCGCCCCTTTTCCGGCTCTCCGCTGAGGGTCCGGAGTGAAGCCCATGTACGATTCAATCGTCGTTCCGTTCGACGCCAGTGAACCGGCAGAGGCCGCCGCGGAGACGGCCGTTCGGGTGGCAGACATCGTCGACGCCGAGGTCTCGATACTCGCCGTGGCGGAGCCCTCGCACTACCCGCGCACCGGCGTCGTGTCCGACGACCCCTTGCCGGACGACCCCGACCGCGAGGACCTCGGCACGCACTGGGTGCAGGCCATCGGCCGCGTCGAGGCCGCGGCGGCCGACGCGGGCGTCTCCTCTCGGACGACGATCGAGATGGGGGCGCCCCACGAGCGGATCGAAGCCCACGTCGACCGGGTCGGCGCCGATCTCGTCGCGATGGGCACGCACGGCCGGACGGGGTTGGACCGCCTGCTGCTCGGGAGCGTCACCGAGCGGGCGCTTCGGACCCTCGACGTGCCGGTGTTGGCCGTCCCCGGTCCCGACGCTGTCGCGGCCGCCGACGACGTCCTCGTTCCGACGGACGGCTCGGCGGGATCGGAGCGCGCGGCGGAGCACGCCTGCGCGCTCGCGGACGCCTGCGACGCGACCGTCCACGGTCTCGCGGTCGTCGACGTGCAGTCGATGGCCACGGGCGGGACGGGTGCCATCGCGGTCCCCGACATCGTCGACGCCCTCGAAGAGCAGCGCTCGAACGACGTGGAGAGGGTCGGCGAACACGCCGACGCCTACGGCCTCGACTTCGAGTCACGGGTCATGGAGGGCACCGCGGAACGGGCGATCTCCGACTACGCCCGCGAGCGGGACGTCGACCTCATCGCGATGGGGACCCACGGTCGGGAGGGCGTCCGGCGGTTCTTCCTCGGCAGCGTGACCGAGCGGACGGTCCGAGACGGGGTGGCGCCCGTCCTGGCGATCCCGATCGCCGAGTGAGGCGTCGGCGCGTTCACTCCCCCGACGGGGTCCTGAGGTTCCACAGCTCGCCGCCGCACTCGGGGCACTCGATCAGCTCGTCTCCCGGATCGAACCCCGAGAGGGTCGCGGGATCGAGACGGCTCTGACACTCGGCGCACTCGTACACGAACGGCCGTTCGGAATGATACGGTTCGGCGGTCATCGCCGGAGAGTCGTACCGGCGGCGTCGATATCGAACCACGGCCTATTCTTCGAGCCCGCAGGAGGTTCGGATCGGGTGGACGACCGGTCAGCAGATCGAGTATTAGGCTGAGGTTTTTATACACCCATTACGGTCTACCACGCAGGGAGTGATTGGATCTATGTCAATAACTCGGGTCCGTCGACGATGGGTGCGTGACGTGGGCGTCGGGGGCGCCCTCGGGGCCTTTCGGGGGGTGAGGTCGCGATGAGCGAAGCGGGCTCGGCGTCGTCGGCCGAGGGCGTCACGGAGACCCCGACGGTTCTGATCGTCGACGACGACAAGGACCTCGCGGACACGTACGGGATGTGGCTGCCCGACGAGTACGACGTCGAGATCGAGTACGGCGGCGTCCAGGCGCGCAAGCGCATCGACGACGACCTCGATCTCGTCCTGCTCGACCGCCGAATGCCGGGCATCCCCGGCGACAAGGTCTTAGAGGACATCAGAGAGCGGGGTATCGACTGCCCGGTGGCGATGCTCACCGCGGTCGCGCCAGACACCGACATCATCGACCTCGAGTTCGACGAGTACCTCGTCAAGCCCATCACGCAGACGGAGCTCCGAGACACCGTCGACGAGCTCCTGTTGCGACGGGAGTTCGATCCGGACGCCCAGGACCACTTCGCGATGGAGTCCAAGGCGGAGGCGCTGGCGTCGCGGGACCCGGAGGACCTCCGCGATCCGGAGGCCGCGACCGACCTCAAGAACGAGGCCGAACGGGCCTCTGAGTCCGACCAGGTCCGCGAGCTGCGATCCGAACTTCAGCGGCTCCAGCGGATCACCTCGCTCATCCGCGAGATCGACCGGGAACTCGTCGTCGCCTCCGAGCGCGAGGAGATCGAACGGACGGCCTGCGATCGACTCGTCGAACACGGCCCCTACGAACTGGCGTGGATCGGCGAGTACACCGTCAGCTTCCAGCAGACGACGCCACGGTACCTCGCCGGCGAAGACGGCGAGATCGGGGATCAGGCCGTGTCCGACGGCGGCGAGGGACCCATCACCGCCGCCGTCGACTCCGGAGCGGTACAGGTGGTCGACGACCTGGGAGACGGCGGCGAGACGCAGGCGCTCGAACCGCTCGGCCTCTCGGCGACCGACCGGGGTATCTCCGCCGGCGCGATCGTCCCACTACAGCATCAGGACACCGTCTACGGCGTTTTGAGCGTGTTCACCGACCAAGAGGACTTCTTCGACGAGCGGGAGGTCGCGGTGCTGTCGGAGCTCGGAGACAGCATCGCCAACGCGATCCACTCCGCCAAGACGAAGAAGCTGATGCTCGCTGACACGGTCGTCGAACTGGAGTTCGACATCAACGACTCCGCGGACCTCTTCGTCGCGCTCTCTCGGGAGACCGGCGCCCGCATCGATCTGAAGGGGTTCGTCCCGGCGGCGGACCGCGAACTCACCTGCTACCTCGAGATCAGCGGGGCGACTGCACGGGAGTTCCTCGATGCCGCCACGGAGCGGCCCGAGGTCCAGATCGCCAGAGGGGTCAGCGACTCGGCCGACACGCGCCTCTGCGAGCTCCGGGTCGCCGATTCGACGGTCGTCCTCCCGCTGATTGAGGCCGGTGCCAGCATCGAGTCGATGGTGGTCGACGAGGGGAGCGGCCACCTCACGGCGAGGGTCGCGCCCGACACGGACGTGCGAACGGTCGTCGAGGCGATGGAAAGCGGGTTCGACGACATCGAACTCACCGCCAAGCGCGAGACCGAACGCGACATCCAGTCGGTCGGTGACTTCCGCCAGTCGCTGGAGAACAACCTCACGGACCGGCAGTACTCGGTCCTGGAGGCCGCCTACTCGGCGGGGTACTTCGACTGGCCCCGGGAGTCGACGGCCAAGGAGATCGCGAACTCGCTCGACTTGGCGCCGCCGACGCTCCACGAGCACCTCCGGGGGGCGCTGAAGGAGCTGAACGAGACGTTCTTCTCGGAGACGGGCGAGTTCTCCGAGGACGAGCGGTTACGGCCCCGGGAGTGAGCCCGGGCGGGGGTGCGGCCCCCTCACAACAGGAACGTCGGGACGTACATCGCGATACAGCCCACGGCCGCACGTCTGTTTATCTCGCCGTTCAGGTAGAAGAGCGCGACGACGACGATCGACACGGCGATCGCGTACACCGTGGACGCGACCGTCGGGGCGACTCGGTCGACGGCGAGTCCGCCGACGGCGGCGCCGGCCCCCAGCGAGAACAGCGGGTCGGTGACGTTGCTGCCGAACAGCGTTCCGACGGCGATGTCGGCCTCGTCTCGGCGGATCGCGAGGGCGGCGATCGCGATCTCGGGGAGGGTCGTTCCGAGCCCGGTCACTAGCCCGAGGAGGTAGTCGGGAACCCCGAGCGAGACCGCCAGCGCCGTGCTGTGAACGACGAGGAGGTGCCCCCCGGCGGCGACGAGGGCGAACCCGACGGCGATCCAGGCCGCCGCCCGCCGGACGGAGCGGTCCCCGTCCGCGTGTCGCTCGACCAGCGTGGCGTGGCCGTCGGTCCGGATCCTGATCCCGAGAAAGCAGAGGTACGCCGCGACGAGCCCGCCGCCTTCGACGCGGGTGACCGTCCCCGACCTGATGGCGATGAGCAGCAGCGACATCGCGAGGATCACCCCCGCCCCGTAGAACCGGACCTTCGCCCGCTCCAGTCGGAGCGGCGAGAGCAGCGCGACGACGCCGACGCCCAGCGTGATCTGCGACGTGACCGAGCCGATGATATGTCCGACGACGAAGTCCCCCGCGCCGTACAGCCCCGCGTAGACCGCCGTCGTGATCTCCGGGATCGAGCTCCCGACGGCGACGAGCGTCCCGCCGACGAGCAGCGTCGGGAGACCGAACGCCGTCGCGATGGTGACCGCCGCCGCCACCGCCCGCTCGCCCCCGTAGATCAGGAGCGCGAGGCCGACGACCGCGCCGGCCAGGTGCCACGCCATCACGATCCCGGGGGCCGGATTCCGACCCCGCTGCGACCCGCTCCCAGACCGACCGAACGGCGGTCGCGACGCGCTGGGCGCAGCGGTATCTCGCTCCCGACGCCTTCGACTCCCGTGACAGGTCCCGGCATGCGCTCCGTGTCACCCCGTCGCGTCACCGTTGACTAAAACACTGTCCTAACGCGACGCCGAGCGTTCGCTCGGTGTCCGCGAGCCGGCGACCGGTTTTCGCCGTCGCCCCGACGGCCCTCGCCTGTCCGGTCCGCGCCCCCGACTGCGTCGCCCGGCTCCCCGGCCGCTAGGGGATGACGGACGTGTCGAACGTCTCGTAGAACTGGTCGAGGAGCTCGAACGACGGCGCCGTCGTCTCCACCACGACCTCGTCGGCGACCCCGTGGAGCTCGACCACGGATTCGGAGGCGCCCACCGGAGCGACCGCGACGGTGTAACAGCTGTCGACTTCGCTCATCGCCGTCGCGCAGGCCTTCATCGCGGTCCCGGTGACGATCCCGTCGTCGACGATGACGACGACTCCCTCCGGAGTCGGGTCCTCGTCGATCTCGTCGAAGGTCTCGTGTTTGTTCCGCGCCTCCCGGAAGGCCCGGTGTTTCTCGGCTTCCAGCTTCTCCTCGTCGACGCCGAAGGTCTCGACCAGCCGGTCGTCGACCCACGTCGCCCCGGTGTCGGTCACGGCGCCGAGGGGGACGTCCTCCGACGGCGGCCGGATGGATTCGGCCGCTATGAGCCCCAGATCGGCGTCGAACCGCTCGGCGATCGGTCGGGCCACGCCCGCGCCCCCCGTCGGGACGGCGAACACGGTGTCGGGCCGGAGATCGCGCTCGGCGAGCCGGTCGCTCAGACGCGCCCCCGCAGCTGTCCTGTCCTCGAACATGCCTGATCGTCCGAGAGGCGCATCGCCGGGCGGGTAACGTGTGGCCCTAACAGCCCCCACCTCCCGACGCGTCCGTCAGCGACGAGGCCGTGGGGAGCCGCGAGCCTCACCGGTCGCCTCGCCGCGCGAGCAGCGAGCGCACGTCTCGTCGCGTCGCCGTCTGCCCCTGTTCGACGAAGTACGTCGCACACGCGTTGCCGAGCGCGAGACACTCAGCCCACGGGAGCCCCGCCGCCAGCCCGGTCGCGAGCGCGCCGTCGAACCGGTCGCCCGCGCCCGTGCGCCGGGACACGCGCTCCGCCTCGAAGTTCTCGACCACGGTCAGTTCCCCCGTCGCGGCCACGGCGCGGCGCTCGTCGTGGAGGACGACCGCGTCGACGCCCAGTTCGCCCCGGAGGTCGGGTTCGCGTTCGACGCTTGCCGCGTCGACGCCGACGGCCTCGGCGAGGCGGGCGAGCTCCCCGTCGTTCGCCGTCAGAACGACCTCCGTCTCGGCGGCGAGCGTCCCGAGCGCCCGGCAGAGCGCCCGGACGGGCTCGTCGGCGGACGCGGTGACGCCGCCCGGATCGAAGACGACCGTCGCCTCGCCGAGATCAACGTCGGCGAGCGTCCGGAGGGCGTCCGTCATCCCGGTCACCCCGACCCAGTTCTGCAGCACGACCACCTCGTCGGAGAGCCACTCGTCCGGATCCGTGGGAATCGCCGCGAAGAGGTCCTCGACGCGCCACTCGCGGAGGGCGTCGGACTCGACCGAGAGCATCAGGTCCCGCTCGTCGAAGGAGAGGACGTGGACCGTCGCCGGCGCGCCCATCGAAACCGTCGGGAAGGCGAACGCGTCGAGAACGGGGTCGTCGAGATGGCCGTACAGCGTTACGCGGGGACCGAGGACAGACACCTGTCGCGCCGCGTTCACCGACTGTCCACCCGGCCGGACCGACTCGGGGGTCAGTTTCAGGGACCGGACCCCGTCGGCGGAGATCCGGTCGACGAACTCGGAGCGCGTCGGGACCCGATCACCGGTGGCGTCCGCGACGCCGTAGTACCGATCGACGCTCCCGTCCGGGAGCGCGATCACGTCGCGGTAGTCGAGCTCCCCCGCGAGGCGGGAGCGAAGGGCCTCGTAATGCATCGTCGTCTGAACCCACGGGGCTCTTCGGCCGTAAATCCGGGTCACGAGACGCGCGGTCGTCCCGTCGCCCCGGGTCGGAACGCTGATCCGGGAAGCGCCGACCCGGAAGCGCCGACCCGGAAGCGCCGACCCGGAAGCGACTCCCGTGTTGCTCCGCTCCCCGAACTCACCGATGGCTCTTCGATTCGCGTTGGTCCGTCAGAAGAGCCGGAGGAGGGGATTGTGAACCACGGTCGTTCCGCTGCGCTTCACTCCCTGATTCAAATCCCTCTCACAGCTCTTCGACTCCATTTCGCTCCGTCAAAAGAGCCGGAGGAGGGCTTTCAACCAGAGGTTTAACATCCCACATATAAACAAGGGTAGTATGGCTGGGAAGGACGCCGTCGACACGCTCCGCGAGAAGCTCCAGGCCGGCGATCGCGGTGGGAGTGACGCCGATCGTGACCTCCTGCTCGCGTTCTCCGACGAGCTGAAGCTCCGTCGCGAAGAGTACGGCTGGCACCGACACGAGAAGCTCCTCCGGCACAACACGCGAGCCAGCGAGCACGCTGACACTGCGCTCGTCGAGACCATCCTCCCCGAGCGCGACGACGAGGACTTCGACGCCGCCAAAGACGCCGCGAAGGTCATCGTCCGCTGGATCCACGACACCTACGACATCGAGGAGGGGAGCCAGGAGACCAACCGGGACTATCGCGTCGCCTTCCGGATGCTCGCCAAACACACCACCCGCGGCGAGGAGATCCCCGACACGCACGACTGGATCTCCACGCAGACGACGCGTGACTACCAGCCCGAGCCCGACGAGGCCGACATGCTCGACTGGGACACGCACGTCCGGCCGATGATCGACGCCTGTCACAACGACCGCGACAAGGCGCTCATCGCCCTGCAGTTCGAGGGTGGGTTCCGTGGCGGTGAGCTCTACGACCTCACGCTCGACCAGATCTCCGACTCGGAGCACTCCGTCAAAGTCCGCGTCGACGGGAAGCGTGGCGAACACGACGTCCACCTCATCCGGTCGATCCCGTGGGTCTCGCGCTGGCAGGCCAGCCACCCCGGCGAGGGCGACGACTTCGTCTGGAGCCACCTCAACAAGCCGAAGCGCGTCAGCTACCAGCTCTTCTTGAAGATCTTCAAGGAGGCGGCTGGGCGAGCCGACGTCGATCTGCCCGTGACGCCGACCAACTTCCGGAAGTCGAACGCCTACTGGCTCTCCCAGCAGGAGAAGTCCCAGGCGTTCATCGAGGACCGACAGGGCCGCGCCCGTGGGTCGCCTGTCATCTCCCGCTACGTCGCCAAGTTCTCTGGGGAGACGCAGGAGGCGAAGTTCGCGGCCATGCACGGGATCGACGTCGACCTCGAGGAAGACGACGAAGTCCGCGCCCCCATCGTCTGCCACCGGTGTGACCGGGAGACGCCCGCCGATAACGACCTCTGCATGTGGTGCGGGACGGCCCTCGACGCCGAGACGGCGAAGCGCGTCGACGAGCTCGACGACGAGATGGTCGAGGACGCCGTCGCCGCTGCGCGCGACGACCTGGACGTCGAGGCCGAGGACGTCATCGCCGCTCGCGACCGGCTCCGTGATGACCCGATCCTCAGCCAGCTGCTGTTGGACTGACATCGCTAGCGCACCCCTGCCTTCTCGAGCGCCCGCTGGAACCGTTCGGCACACTGTGCGTCGGAGTCGGCGAGTCGCTTGAACAACTCAAGCGTCTCCTCGTCTTCGCGAAGCTTCTCGGCCGGGTCGTCGATCGTGTCGTCCGTAGTCGTGCTCATCAGTAGCCCTCCAGGTTCCGCGGATCGATCTTCGCACAGTACTCCGTCTCGCACTGCTCGTCGACAGCGGCCGCAACGGCGACGCCGTTGATGTTCGTGAGGTGCGCCGGCGAAAGCCCGTACACCGTCACGAGCGCACGATCCCGCCTGAACACGACCGTGTCCGTCAGCTCGTCGTAGACAGCCTCGTCGTGATCCGGGACCGGCGCGGTCGTCGGGATCGTCACGGTGACGCCACGCTCGTACGCGACCGCGGCGGAGACGAGCTCGCCGGTCGTCCGGTCGTGCATCCGCCCGGCGCAGTGCGGGGTGATGACCTCGACAGGGTCGATACTCACAGCCCCACCTCCATGAGGAGCATCGCGCCGAGCACAACGGCGGCGCCGAGCGTCACCCACTGCGCCGTGATCCGGAGTGACCACCTCATGCGTCCACCTCGCTCGGGTCGCGACCTTCGACGAGGACTTCGTGGACCACGAGCAGCGTCGAGCGGGACCACCCGTCACTCGTACCGAGGCGGTCATCGGTATCGAGGACGCGTTCGAGCACGCGACTCACGCCGAGCTTGGTGAGCTGGTCAACCGGATCGTCGACGTGCTCGGGCTGCTCGTCGCTCAGGTACGACTCGATGTCGTCACCGACGGCCGTCGCGACTGCTCGGAGGACGGTGCGCAGCCACGAGATGCGGATGTCGACCCGCTCGGTCTCGTGGTCGTGGTGACAGTTGTAGCCCTCGGAGACATCGGTATCGAGCGCCGCCGAGATGTCGCGAACGAGCTCGGGCTTGCGGAGAGTCTGTCCAGCGCTCACCCCCGTCGCTTCGCCAGCGATGCGAGTGAACTCCCACTTGATCGGCTTGCTGTCGCGCCACTTCCCGAGCTCGACATCCTCGAGGAAGCCGTCGGGCGTCTCGCCAACATGCCGACTGCCGAGCGTCCGGCCGATGTCCTGGATGCGGACGTCGTCGGCGTCGACGTCGTTGTAAATCTTCGACGACGATGCGACCGTGTAGTCGTCGACGTGCGTGGCGACCCACTCGGTGACGACCTCACGTGTCCGCCCGGTCGAGCAGTCGTGCCGATACTCGTCAGGGTCGGATGCGTGTTCGCGATGCTCGTCGACGATCTCGGATGCAGTCGTCCCGCCGTCAGCAATCAGGGCGTTGTTTCTGGGTAGCGAACTTATTTGTTTGGCGGATGTTACGTTGTTGTTGGGGCTACTGTCCCCGCCTGTCAGAGGTGCATCTGCATCCCGGTTCTCCTCCCCCCTATTACCGGGATCAGTTTTCATCCTCCACCTCCTCGAGGACGTACGCCTCCTCGTCGTCATGTGCGAGAACGGCGTCCGTCTCGGCGAGCTTCTTCCCCGTCTCGCGAGCGACGCGGTCGACGACGCGGTACTGGGTGCTCATGCCTCACCCCGCTGGTACTTCCGCCAAGAGTCGTCGCCCTCGGGCTTCGCGTCCTGGTCTTCGAGCCGGCCCTGCAGCTGCGCGTGTGTCGACGGGGCGACGCGACCGACGGCCCCGACCGACTCGAGACGCCAGCTGGGCGCGTTCGGCTGCGCGCTCTGTCGCTTCACGGGCGGGTCTTCTAGCCGGACCTCGTCCGCGGCGACGACGAGGTCACACTCCGAGTAGTGCTCCTCGCCGTTCATCTTCTGGGAGATCCGGATCCGGCGCGTTTGCCAGGTGTCGCCGGTCGGCGTCTCCCACGTCGTCGGCTCGTCGACGTCGATGACAGCCCATGCACACGCGTAGCCGTCACGGTCGGCCATCGTGAGATTCAGCTTCTCGCCGATCGTCGCTTCGAGAACGACCTCGCGTGGGTCGACGAGCGGGTCGGGAGCATCCGACTGTGACGACTTCATACTGTTCCGAGCTACGGTCTCTGGGTCTGCGCAGAACTGGCACTCCTCGTAGTCACGATCTTCGACGTAGCGTGGCTCGCGCTCGATTAGGCCGTCGCAGCTACGAACGACGTGGCAGGCCCGCGTGTGGTAGATGTCTTTCGACCCCTTCCCAGCGCTCTTCGCGAGAACCGCCTCTCCGCGCCGCACCGACAGCGGGATCGCGGTCTCGCTCACCACGCTCTCGGTCGCCTCCAGGTCGATGTCGCGCGGCTCCGGTGCCGGCTCGTCGTCGACGATGCGGCTGGCGACCTCGCGCAGCGTGTCGGCGCGCAGGTCGGAGACGTACGGCACGTCCGTGAGCGCACCCTCGTCGGCGATCAGGATGTCCGCGACCGTCTCGATGCCGTGGTCCTCGAGGCGCCGGGCGACCGACTCGCCGAGCCCGTCGGCGGTCTTCGCGAGCGTGACGACGTCGGTCGTCGCCGAGTGCTCGTCACTCGGCATCGGCGCCCACCTCAGCGTTGAGTCGGCTCGCGATTGATCGCGCAGCGTCGGCACTCGCGTCGTTGCCCGCGATCTCGCAGTAGTCGGCGTACTCACGAAGCCAGCCCACCATCCGACGCGCGACCGTCGTCTTCATACCGACAGTCGTGAAGTCAGTGTGACGCGCGTACACCTCCGTGGGGAGTTCGTCGCGTTCGACACCCTCGTTACGCGGGCGATCACTCGCCATCGGCGCTCACCTCCTGGGCGTCGCGAGCGTCGCCGAGCGCGCCCTGGTACTCCTCGGGGAGCGACGCGAACGGCAGGATCTCCGAGTTGATGAACGCCGCGTACGTCCCGGCCTTGTCCCCGCCGTCGAACAGTGCGACGTAGCCGCTCTCGGAGACGACACCGCGGACGTAGTCGCCGTCCCACCAGTACTCAAACCCGAGCATCGTCGTCTGCCGACTGCCGCCCGTCTCCGAGAGGTGCGCCGCGTCGTGGTACTTGATCGTCGACTCCTCGGCGTCGTCGTCAGCGTCGAGACTCCGCGTCTGCGTGGTGTTCCACGCGTCGGCGTTCGGGTAGTCGCTCAGGTACTCGGCGAAGCCGTCGACGTCGATCTGGGCGCGCTCGATGAGCGTTCCATTCGCAGCGCCGAGCGTGTCGAACAGCCAGTCGCCGTCCGAGCGGTTGACGCCGAGCCAGCCCTCGGTGAGGTCGGCGATCCACTCACAGAAGACGTCCTCCTTACCCTTCTCAGTCTCAGTGATGATCGCATCGTCGGAGACGTAGATCGTCTCGCGCTCCGTGTCGATCTTCGCCGCAGCGTCGCCGGCGTACACCGTGGTGCCGTCAAGCCGCTCGTAGGCGGTCGCGTCGATCGCCGGGTAGGTGGCGTTCTCGACACGGCTCTCGATGGACGGATCGGCGATCTCGTCGCGGGCGAGCCCGAGGATCGTCGCGCGCATCAGTCGATCACCTCGGCTGACTCGGAGACGGTCGTCTCGCCGGACGGTGTCCGACGAACACGAGTATGGACGCGCTGTTCACCACGTTCGAATATCTTGAGCATCCGAGCGCTCATCCCGTCCTGCTGAACGGCGACTCGCGCAGTCTCCATCATCGGGAGTGTGCAGTACGTGCACGCTTTGACCGGGTCGAGCCACGTCGAGAGAATGTCTGGAAGCGGGCGCTCGTCCATGCAGACAACCTTCTCGCGATCGCCCAGGTCGGCGTGGTCTTCGTCAGCGTGCATGAGGAGATTCGGACAGCGCTTGTCGGCGTGGAAGGTGCCCGAATTGCCGCGCATGAACACCGATGTCGTATCCTCGTAGTCGTACCGTGGATATGCGCACTGGGTGGTGCGCACGTCGACGTCGGAGTAGTCGGCCGGCATCACTCCTCATCCTCCTCGATCGGCGTGAAGTTCTGCTGGTCCATCCCGGGAACCGAGAGGTGTCCGTTGCGCTCGTAGCCGGCCGCTTCAAGCACCTCGTCGATCTGATCGACATCCTGCTCGTCGGCGTCAGCGTTGAAGACGAAGTGACCGTGCCCGTCGTCCGCTTGGACGATACTCTCAGGGTCAGCGTCGGGCAGCTGCTCGACCACCTCGACAAGGTTGTCGTCGACGGTCATCACCGAGCCTCCATGAGGTCGGTGGGATACGTCGCGCTTACCCATGCGCCTGCCGCGGCGCTGGAGCTGATGACGTAGTCGCCGCCGAACTGATACTGTCGCTGTTCGTACTCGGTGTCGGTACTGCCGTCGTTGGGGTCATGAGCAGACCTCGTACCTGAGTCGCTCATTCCTGCTCCCTCCACCAGTCGCCGTCGATGTTTCCGCCCTCGTCGATACCTGCCAGTGAGCAGATCTCATCCCAGTCGCCGTCGAACCGTCTATAGTAAGTCGAACTGTGGTAGCTCCCCCAGTTGTTGACGTCACACTTCTTCGGACGCCGGTCGAGAACAGCAGCACCAGCTCGCAAATCGGCGAGGAGCTCAACATCGCTGATGTCGGATCCTTCGCTGTGGTGTCGGCTGTGCTCCTCGGGATCGAGTAGCTCTAAATTCTCGATACGGTTGTCGAATGGAATCTCGTTCTTGTGGTGGACGTGTTTCCCGACGACGGCATCAACGCCGTATTCAGCGACGAGTAGTAGCCGGTGGACAGGAACAGAAATATTCTCCTGATTCGATGTCTTCTGGCGCCACACGACGTGGCCGTAGTTGTTGACTTCAGTCCGCATATACGGGACTGCGGACGAGCTCATCTCTCGACGGACGTACTTGGATTCGGTCCGCTCATCGTTGGGGCCGGATTTTTGACCCCGGTTGTCTAACGTACTCATGGTCATCTGAAAACCCTCGTCACGAGGGTTTTGCTAGGGTGACCGGCCGTCGGCGTTGCAGCGCCGGCGGGTTTTCCCGCGAAGGCCAGGTCAACTGGTACTTGCGGCCCCTCCTACAAATAACTTGTTAAGGTACTACTAACACTAGTCTGTGTATTACCATCAATATTATAGGTAGCACCACCGTAATTCACTATATCGATAGTCTCATGAGCACTACTACCGCAAATCGGGGCGTGGTTAGACAGCGCGCAGACTGGATGCGCCCAGTAGACGGGCGTATTATGGAACACCTCCGCGACGAGGGGAATCTTACACCACAGGCGATCGAGAACCTCGGCGTGTGTACGGCAAGCCACGCTAGTATGCGGATGTCTGCGCTTGCGCGCTACGGCCTGACTGAACGCGTCGCCGATGTCGAAGGACTCTATCGCCTCACTGACGACGGCCGCGCCTACCTCGACGAGGAACTCGACGCCGCCGAGCTCGAGCCGACTGATTCCTGACATCCCGGTTTGCCTGTTGCTCGCACTCCCGATAAGCAGGGGGTGTATTTCGGAGGGGGTAGTCGTCGAGACCACACACTCGCCTGCCGGCGCGGGAGACATAAACCGGGGCCTCACTTCCGGGGTCACTCCAGCTCCAGCTGCTCCCACGGGATCATCACCTCGCGTTTCTTATCCAGGATCCGGTAGTGCTCGGGGTCGACGTCGAGCCCGGACTCGTTCAGTTGGCGGCAAGCCGGACACCACGCGTGACAGTTCGTGCGATCCCAGTCGGTGTGCCCGTAGGGGCAGGTGTAGCGCCACCGGTCGGGCGTCTGGGTGCGGTCGATCGTGACGACCTCGTCGGCGTCGATCGTCGCCGACGGAGGCTCCGGTGGGGCGTGACGCTGTGTCGACATGCAACTTCGATGAGACGTGGGGAGTATATAATGCGAATTCTTGGCCGAGCTGAAAGTGAAATCACATGTACGGAGGCCATCCGTCGGGCGACAGTCACCGCTCGCTGACTGTTAGGGCAGTTGAGAAAAGATGCCAGGGCGTGAAAGTAGTCCTACCGCACGAACCGGTCTTCGTAGTACCGACTCGCGACCCCGCGCTGCGGGCAGTCGCGGTCGTGCGGTAGGTTGTCGATCGTCGTCTGCGTCTCGTCTGGGCCGTCGATACGGACCTGTGCGCTGCACGCGCTACACCGGAGGTACTTCGGCTCCGTCATCGAGAGCCCGTCGACGCTCGGTGGGCTGCCCGAGGGCACGATCTCGAAGTGTGTCTCTGGCGAGCTGAACGACCGCATCTACGGCCCCTCGAGCACGTCGACCAGCGACACGGCCGCCCGCGCCTCGCCGTCGATCCGGAGCTCGGACAGCTGCTCGGTCCCGACGTGGCGCATCTCGCCGTCGGTCTCCTCACTCTCGACGAGCAGCGCTCGCCAGGGTGCGTGGGGAGCCCGCTGGAAGTCGAGCTCGCGACGGACGCCGTCGGCGCCGACGTACTCGATCGTGGGGAGATCGTCATGATCGACTTCGTCTCCGGATCGATCACTCGGCAAGGGCGTCACCCCCGTTCGACTCGATCTGTTTCCACCGTTCGATCACCTCATCGGGGTCGAACCCCTCGGACGGCGGCGCTTCAACCGGGACGGATGGATCTACCGGGACGTGAGCAACGTCATCGGCGTCTTGATCAGGCATCGTCACCCTCTTGGTCGGTATCGTCGGTGTCCGAGAGCACGGCGCCCGCACCGCCGTGGAGTTCGTGGGTGTAGAACGCCGCGTTGCAGTACGGGATCTCGTCGCCGCGGTCGACCTGCTCGCCAGGTTCGTAGCCGGTGAGGTCCGGAGCCCACCCGATCTCCTGGCACCACGAGGCGATCGCCCACTTCGTGAGCTCCATCTCGTCGCCGTCCCAGTTGCCGTCGTAGCGCTTGCCCTCGAGGAGCAGCGCGACGAGGTAGTCGATCGGGTTGTTGGCGTCGAGCAGCTCGCCGTCGACGGCCAGTCGGATCGAGCTCCGCTCGGGACTCGACGCCGGGATGTCGCCGTCCTCCTCGGCCTGCCGCAGCTGCTCAGCGACCGACGAGGCGTGACCCATGTCGTCGTCCATCAGTCGAGCACCTCCGTCCGACCGTCCATCGTCGCGATGCGCGGACTCCCCGAGAGATGCTGGCCCAGCTGCGGGTCGATCGCCGACCGGTCGACCCACCCCGGGATCGGCACGGCGCCGCGAGCGTAGTCGACACGGCGCTGGTGCTTACACCGGACGCCCCGGTGGAGCGCGTCGGGGCAGTCGCACGTCTCTGCCACCATGTCGACGGTGTACGTCCCGGTCGGCGTGTAGACGCGGAACTCCTCATCGCGAAGGTCGTGCTCGAGCGAGTCGTCGAGGACCGTCATCGACTCAGTGAGTGCCTTCGCCGCGCGCTCGTCGAACGTGCCCGGGCCCGTCGTGGCGTCGACGACGTCACTGGCGTTGGCGCTAGACATCACCGACACCCCCCTCGGCCCAGGCCTGCTCAACGCCGACGACGGCCAGCCGTCCTTCAGGAAATGCGTAGTCGTTGAGGTCTCCGAGCTCGTCGAGGCTGTCGAGCGAGAGGTCGTTGACGTAGTAGCACTCGTACGCGGCGTCGTCGACCGACACCGGCAGCCACGGGTGGGGCCCGTACGTCGCGAGGTCGAAGTTCTCCTGCTCGTAGTACTCGCCGAGCGTGTCGGCGACCTTCGAGCGGACGAACAGCAGCTGGCGCGTCACCAGGTCGATCGCGAGGCTACCCGGGACGGGCTCGGTGCGGACGTCCTCGAGGGCGTCGGCGACGCGCTCTTCGTACGGGGACTCGGCGTCGTCGAAGTCGGCGTCGATGGCACCCTGCTCAGGCATCGGCCGTCACCTCGAGGTCGGAGAAGACATCCGCACGTCCCTGGACGCCCGGCGTGGTTAGCGGATTTGTCATCGTCATGTCGAGATCGACATCGACGAGGAACTCGTGGACGACATCGTCCGCGAGCTCGGCAGCCGCGTTGAGACGGTCTGCCGGCGCGCTGTCATCGTGCGGTGTCTTGACCGTCTCGAGTGTGATGTCACTTGCCTCCTGATCGACGACCCAGTGGAACTCGAACTGCGTCCGGTCTCGATCGGCGGTCTCAGCGGAACACTCGACGTCGAGTGATGAGAGGTGAACTGTGCGGCCCTCCTGCTCCAGCTCGCGTCCGGCGTTCATCGCGAGCGTGTGGTTGTAGTTCGCCGTGAGGGACGTGGCTCTGACGTTCATGCTTCCACCTCCTCGCTGCGGGCGACGCGCTGGACGGTCACGACCTCGCCGCGCTGCAGGTCGGCGCCCTCGCAGGCGACGATCGCGTCGAGCTCCTCCAGGCGGATGCCATCGTCCCAGCGGTTGAGCTTGTGCGCGAGGACGCGGTCGACGGCGCCGTCCCAGTCGCCCTGGACGCGCACCAGCGGCGTCTCCAGTTGCGCGTCGATGCGCTCGTCGGTGACGGTGCGGACGCCGACGTCGACGACCTCGAGGGGGCGCTGCCGGTCGCCGAAGACGACCTCGTCGCCGCGACGCAGGTCGCGCAGGTCGGTGATCGTGTCCGCATCGCTGTCGGTGCTAGCAGAACCGTTTTGGGGTGTCGGATTCGTGGTTGACATGCTGTCGTTAGTGGACAGCGCGGTCGGGCGTGGTCCAAACACGCCCCGGCCAGATTTTGACCGGCGTCCCGCGCTTCCTACTAACAAGTCTATCCTGTGGGTACTTATATCTAACTATTAGTTAGAACTATTGAGTAGCACCAACAGTAATTACTTAAGGTTCGCAAGGATAGTTAGCCCATGGCGGCGAAAGCCCAGCCAGTGCTTGAACCACGGCAATTGAACGAGGCGGACCGAGAGATCCTCGACGCGCTCCATGAGGGCCGAGCATCCCCCAGCTACCTCTCGGAGCAAACGGACGTCGAGCAGACCTACATCAACCAGCGGCTCCGGCGGCTCGATGAGCACGGGCACGTCGAGAACCTTGCCCGCGGGCTCTGGGAGCTCGTCGACGACCCTCGCGACGACGGCGACCAGGAGGACGACGTCGAAGAGTTGAAGCGGCACGTCCGCGCTGCGGGCGAGGCGATCGAGGAACAGGACGTCGACGCGCTCCGCCGCCACGTCCGGGCGGCCTGCGAGGTGATCGGAGATGGGTGACGTAGCAGAACGTAAGGAGGCGGAACTCGATCACACCGAACCCTGCGGCAACTGCGGCGACCCGGTCGTTACCACGCCCGGGATGGATACCCACGTCGTGGTGCGGTACAACGGCGTCACCGAGTACAGCGAGGAGTACTACTGTAACGAAGCCTGCCTCACGGAGGACATCAACGATGGCTAACCCGATCGTCATCGACGAGGGCGCCCTCGAGGAGACCTACCGCGACCTCGCCGATGCGACCGAGGCCGCAGCGAGGGGCGACTCGAACGAGTGCGCGTCGAAGGCGGCCGACGCGAAGGAGCGCGTGCTCGAGCTCCACGAGAACGCGACAACGCTGGAGGAGATCGATGCCGTCGACGACTGACCGGACGGCCGGCGAGCTCGACTGGCCGGCGTTCGCCGAGCGCACCTCGCCGCGGCGGCGCGAGCGGACGTCGAAGTACTCCGTCACGAAGCACGAGGCGATCTCCCGGCTCGACACCGAGCTGCTCGACCGAGTCGGCGCGGACGACTGGCGGCTCTCCACGGCCGCCCCACACCGGAAGTCCGACGGGCTTCCATACGCCGACTCGAACCCGGACGATCCCGGTGCCGTAGCCCGGTGGACGAAGGACGGCGAGCAGTACGCGGTCGCGTGTGACCGCTACACCGACCTTCGCGACAACATCCGCACGATCGGGCTGTACGTCGAGGAGAAGCGACGGATGTCGGACCGCCCGGTGAAGACCGGCCACGACGAGTTCGCGACGGCTCGCCTGCCGCCTGGTGACGAGTCGGGTCCGGACGTGATCGCCGTCGAGCCCGAGCCCGATCGCGACCCGCACGAGGTCCTCGGTGTGGCTGAGGGTGCGCCCGATCCGGTCGTGAAGGGCGCGTTCCGCGAGCTCGTGAAGGAGGGCCACGCCGATCAGGGCGGCAACGAGGCGTACGACGTCGCCGAGCTGAAGCGCGCCCGCGACGCGATGGTCGATGGCTGAGTGTACTGATCGCGACGCCGGCTCGGCCGATGTCATCTCGGACATCGTGTCGTACGTCCACCGGCTACTCGTCCGGCTCTTTCAGCTGTCCGCGCTCGGCCTCGTGCTCCTGCTGTTCTCGGCGGCTGCGAGGAGCTACGGAGAGGAACTCTTACTCACCGCCCTCGGGATCGCGATGCTGGTCGCTGGCTACGATGTCTTCGTGATGGGGAGGGAGTTCGATGAGCACTGAGTGTATCGAGTGCGGCGTCGGATCGAACGGCGCCGTCCTCGTCGAGGTCGACGGCGAGATGCGTTGCACCAGCTGCGCCGACGGCCACTGCGAGCGCTGCGGGACGGCGACCGAGCACACGACGATCGCCGGCGACTTCCTCTGCGCCGAGTGTCAGGAGGTCCGCCGCGGACAGGACACGACGCGGGCGGACGGCCAGGGCGCGCTTGGCGATTTCGCGTGACGGGTGATCGGCCGGCGTAGACAAAGTGACACGGTGGCGGACCTTTTAGGGGGACCACCCCCTACCGATGGTAGCGGTCGTGTCAAAGCGCCCGCAAGTCGGTGCGGCTGACGCCGACCCGGCGAGAAAGGAATGTTGAGAGTCGACCTCCCACCGGTGCGGAATACCGCCGTGGCCGGAACGATTGGTGGTACCGCTCTCGTTGCCGCAGGCCTGCGGCACTACGGGCTCCTCGTCGTCTTCGGGGCCTATGTGCTCTCGTACCTGCGGTCACGAACCACCGGGGCGTAGGCAGCTCCGGCCCCTGGCGAGAGCCAGGGCATTCATACTCATCTTCTGAAGAACCGCGAAAGGATGTGAGAGTCGTAGGCGCTCACACCGGTTTCAGTTGACGGGTTTCCCCGATCACCTAGCCGTGGTATTGGTGCCTACCACTATGTGCCGGTTTCTCGTACGATAACTACGAGTATCCCGGCAGACGACACTTGTGTTCCCAGTCGTAAAAAGACCACTAGACCGGCGGAAGTGGTGCCGTCTGTGAGAAGAGACTCCTAGATGTCGATGATAGCTACCGCACGATCGCTCGGCGCGAACCGCGTGTCACTGGCGAACCACGACGCCACCTCTCGAACACCGTGATCGGCGTCCCATCCTTCGCCGTTGTAGTGCCGCACGGGATAGCGCCACGCCGATCGCTCGTAGTGCGCCCAGAGTCGCGTCCGACCGTCCTGCGTCGGGGTGAGCCGGACGTGATACTGCCAGCCACCCAGAAAGCCTTCCGGCCGGTATGCGTAGGAGCCAACCTCCCAGATGCGGTCGCCGTCGACGACCTCGTACTGGATGCTCGCGAGCGTGTTCGGGTAGACGCGCGGCATCGACTGGAGCTCCTCACGCACCTCGGCGGGAGCCGCGTCGATCGTCCCGACGAACTCCCGCGCCTGGAGCGGCAGTCCGGTCTTCTCGGGGAGCGCCTCGGCCGCGGCCTCGAGGTCGACGCCGACGCGGTCGTCGACGACATCGAGCTCGTCATCGTAGTCGCCGTCGGCGAGGCGATCCACGACCGGCAGGACGGCACGCCGAGCTCGCCACAGGTCGGGCCACCCACCGAGGTGACGCCGGGCGGCGACGAGCAACACGATCGCCACGACCGGGGCGATGAGGGAGGCGTGTTGGATAGCGATGCGACTCAGAGTGTCGATAGGTGCAGTCATGAAGGAGTGCGCTCGTAGCCTCACGCCCGCCACGCGGAGCGGACGCTCATCGGTCCTCGGTCGTCAGACCACGTCGGCCAGCGACTCGTAGTCCTCGCGGAGGTCGTCGACGATCTCCCCGGCCGTCCGCCGGTTGGCCAGTCGGTAGGTCCGCTCGGACGTCGCGGACCGCTCCACCCCGCGGATCTCCTGGGCGCCCTCCGGGAGCCGGGGATGCGAGATCGCCTCGACGAGCGGCACGTCCGGCGCCGGCTCGACGAGCGTGAGCGTCGCCTCCACCTGTTCGTCCTGGACGTCCTTCAACACGGACAGCGCCAGCTGCTCGCACTCGCGGTCGGAGGTCGCGCCCGGGATCTGCCGCTCGACCGTGCGCGCCTCGCTCGCCTCAACGGATGGCGTCGTTGCCTCGCCCCGGTAGCGGTAGTCGTAGTCGGCGGCGTACGTCGTCCCCGTACTCATCGACCCGCTGTCGAGGATCTCGATCCCGCCGACGTCCCACCGCATCCGGTAGTCGTCGCCGCGCACGAACTCCTCGTCCGTGTCGGGGTCGTAGATGCGCTCGGAGTCGGGGACGATCCACGCGTTCCCGAGCCCGGTCAGCGAGCTGTTCGCGCCCTGGCTCCACGTGACGCCCTGGACACCCTTGCTCTTCCCGAAGACGACGACGCGCTCGTAGGCGTCCTCGATGGTGGTGCGCGTCTCGAGGCTGGTCGCCGGCGCCGCCGACGCCCGCGACCGCTGGCCGATCTGCGTCCACTCGATGATGATGCCGGTCGGGTCGTGCGGGTCGGCACCCGGATCGCGGCGCGCCTCCCACACCATGCGCCCGTTCTCGGCGATGTCCGCGAGGACGGCCGCGATCCGGTCCCGGTACTGCTTGTCGAGGAGGACGGGCGTGTCCTCGAGGTCGGCGAGCAGCTCGATGTTGTCGACGGACTGGCCGCTGTCCGCCTGCGCCGGCGATCGCGACGGGTCAGACGCGTACCCTGAGAGCGTCACCCGGGCGCGGATCTGCTGGGTCGCGCTCGCGAAGCTCCCGGAGACCGTCTCACTGTTGGTCGCCTCGATCCAGGTGCTTCCCTCGTCGTTGGAGATGGCGATTGCCTGATCGCCGTCGGTGTTAGACATCTCGACGGAGAACTCGCCGGCGATCACCTGCTCGACGCTGCCGACGTCATCGAACACGACGGTGATGGTGCCCGGGAACTGCTCGGGGCCGTCGACGACGCCGTTCGAGGGCGTGTCGTCGAAGGTGAACGAGTCGCGATCGTCGCGGACGTGCGTCGCATCGACCCACATGTCGCCGGTCGGCTCGGCATTGTTGTCGTTCAGCGTCACCGTCACCGTCACCGAGTGTGAGCCGGGCGAGACGGCGCCGTTGGCGTTGAGCGTGAACCCCGGCCCCCACGAGAGGTCGAACTGGTCCGCGTCGCTCCCGATCCCACCCTCCGGAATCGACTCGACGACGTTGCCGTCGAACGCGATGTCGAACGCAGGCGACTCACCCTCGACGGCCTCGAGCAGGTCGAACACGAGCTCGCTCTGCGGGACCTCGTGATCGAGGTCGAACGAGACCTCGAACTCGTCGCCGGCGCTGTTGAGTCGGAGGGCCTGCCCGCCAGACCACGCCCCGGCGTCGCCGTAGTTCTCCGCGAGATACGACCCGAGCGTGGTCTCTGTATCCTCAGCCTCGACGAACCACCCGGTCTGGAGCCGTCGGATGCCGTCGCTCTGGCGGACTCCGAGCGGGTCTGTCGCCCCGATCGCGTCGACGAGAAGCTCCTCAAGCGCGGCGCCGGACTCCTGGAGCATCAGCACGTCCGAGCGTGTGTCGGTCGCCGGGTCGTCGACGTTGGCGACGTAGTCGGTGTACTCCGCGATGAGGTCCTCGGCGGCGAGATGGTTCTCCCGCGCGTCGATCTGGATATCGTCAGTGTACTCGTCGAGCTGCGCGGCGCCACTCGCCTCCAGGACCGTCGCGGCGCCACCGCTCCCCTCGGTCTTGCGCGTTCCCTCTAGCGTGTCGATCGGGAGCTGCGTGCCGTCGAGCCACACCCACATGCGCTCGCCTGTGAGTGCGTCCCAGCGGTCGGACTGCGGCACCGTCACCTCGATCGTCGGGCGCGTGTTGACATCGGGCGACCAGTCGATCCCCGTGATCGTCGGCGTCAGTGGCGCTGCGCGGTCGGGCGTCTCGACCTCGACGTACGGCCCTGTGGTCGGCACGCGCCGGCCGCGGACATCTCCGAGCGCCGGCGTCGTCGCCGTGGTCGTGTTGCTTTCAGCCTCGGCGTGCTCAGTAAACGACCGGATCCGATAGCGGTACTCCCGATCGGGCTGGACCGTGTCGTCCGTGTACGTCTCCGTGTTGACGCCGGCGTCGATGATCTCACGCTCGCGCCCCCACGATCCGTCCGAGAGGCGGCGCTCCCGGATGACCAGTTGACCGGCCTCGTTGTCGGCGTTCTCGTCCCACCCCAGCGTGACGCTCGTCGTCGTGGTGCCAGTGACGTCGAGGTTGTCCGAGCCCGGAAACCGCGTCTGGATCGACAGTGGGTCGGTCCATGTCCCGGTGACGTAGTCCGTCTCGGTCCGCCCGCGGACCTCGTAGCGCTCACCGTCGAGGAGCCCCGTGAAGATGACATCGGCGTCGAATGCGGCCGTCTGCTCGCCGAACCCCGCGGCCGACGAGTCCCACGTCGACGACCCCTCCTCGCGGATCTGGTAGCGGACGATCCCGTTGTTGGTGGCCGGGTCGCGGGCAACCGTGATCTCGTCGAGGACGCCGTTGTCAAGTTGCTGCAGAGGCTCGTCCGGGAGCAGTGTCTGGAACGTCGCGACCGGCGAGGCCGACTCCGCGTCCGAGGTCTGCGCGACGACGCGGGCATCGTACAGCTGCCCATTGAGGAGGCTCGACAGGGTCGCCTGCTCGGTGTCGTTGGCGACGACCTCCGCGGTGGTCCAGCCACTCGCCCCGTCCGCACGGAAATCGACGCGCGTCTCGCCGTTCGTGTGGGAGGCGCCCCACGCGTAGGCTGCGCTGTCGGCGTCGACGCCCGAGACAGTGGGTGTCGACGGCTCCGGCAGGATCGTCGTCGCCTGTACCTCGGTCGAGAGGTCGCTTTGGTAGGTTGGCATTGTTAGTGTTTGCTATCTGGTGGGATATACCCGGACACCGAGTCGCTCAAATTGTGACCTCTAAATCGTCGATCCAGTGGACAGTCGGTCCCGCACCCCAACCGCCGTTGTAGGTCTGCCCGCGCAGCGTGTCGACTGGCGACGTGCTAATCAGTGGGCGGCCACTCTCAACATAGGAGTTTGATTGTGTTTCCGCGTCGGTCCATGTCACATCGAACGTTCCGGCACCCCAATCGAACGACACGTCGACTTTGATCCACATCTCTGTATCAAGCCAAGATGGATCAGCTACCTGTTCGTTCCCGTTGTTGTCCTCAACAACAAGTTGGGGGTTGTTTGATGCAACCCCAAGCGCGATTGTGTTGTTCTCGTCGACGAATCGCCAGCCTTCGCCCCCATTTCCGCTGGATTGTTCCCAGTAGAACATCGAGAACGAGGCCAACTGGTAAGCATTTCCACCACCGAACTGCCAATCGTACAGTGGTGCGGAGATCGTCGATCCGCCAGTGTCAGATTCGCCGCTATAACTCCCGTTCCACGGCCGTGTCGTCGTAGCGGATAGGTAGGATGTGTCGACCCACTGGGGGTCGAGGGTCCCGCTCTCGAAGTCCTCTACTCCGCTGTCGGGTATCGCAGTCGGCTTGTCCCGCTCGTCGAGTTCGGGGGCCGTGAGATCGGCGCCGACGCGGTAGTGATACGTCCGCCCGTTGAGCAACCCCACATCGTCGTAGGTCGTCTGTCCCGGGTCACGCGTGGCGACCTCGGCGTAGTCAGTACGCACAGACCCAGCACCGAGATCGCGATAGACGCGGTACAGATCGAGCGAGTCGACCTCCGGTGGGAGCGTCGGTGGATCCCACGTGACCGTGGTGCTCGTAGCGGTGGTCTCCGAGCGTGTCAGGTTCTCGGGTGCGACTGGTTCGTACTCGATCGTGACGAGCCCGCCGTCGGTGTGATCGCGACCAGAGGTCCCCCGCTCGTTCGTGATGACGCTGTCGAGCCCGTCGACGTAGTTCGACCCGCCGGCGCCCGAGTCGCCGACGCCACCGAACACGCCGGACGACTCGCCGCCACCACCGCCGAACAACCCGGCACCGCCGCCGTGGCCCGCGTTGGAGTCGTTAGTTCCAGCGTCGCCGCCGGCGCCGAACGACCCGTTCGACCCATCGCCTGACCCCGCTCCGCCGGATGACTGTGTCCCGCCAGTCGGCGGCGTCCCACCCGACGAGCCGTTCTCGCCGTCAGCGCCGGTCGCCGGGCCGCCGGCGCCACCGAACGCAGTCCCGGTCTGTGAGCCCTCGCCGCCGGCGCCGCCGCCAGCGGCAATGGCGATGCGGTCCTCGAGCGACGTGCCGCTGGTCCGCACGTCGATCGCGTCGCCACCGTCCGCAGCACCGGTCCCGCCGGGCGTCTCCCGGATGTAGAGCACCTCGCCCGGACGGACTTCGAGCTCGCCAACAACGCGCCCGCCCGGTCCGCCGTAATCGGTCCCGCTAAAGTCGTCAGACCCACCGCGCTCGCCCTCGAGCGTCAGGGTCACCGCAAAGACGCCGTCCGGGACGGTCCAGTCCGTGTCCGCAGTGATCGTCTCGGTCGGCATCTACAGACGCACCTCCTCGCGAGCGACGAGCCCCTGCTCGACGCCACTGTCCACGATGCTCGTCGACGCGATCGGGGTGAGCAACGCCTCCAGGTCGGGCGGGAGCTCGCCAGTCACGCTCCTCGGGATCCACACTTCGAGGTCGGATTGGCCGCGCTCGAGCTCGACGTCGACCGTCGCGATGTCGCCCTGGTTGGTGCCGGCGACCGCCTCGAACTCGACCTGCGCTCGGACCGAGGCCTGCCCGATATGCGTCAGGTCGACGTCCGCCGGCTGCCAGTCCGTGTCCAAGTCGGCGTCATAGCTGGGCAGGTTGATCGTGGTCCAGGCGTCGGCGCCGGCGTCGTAGGTCTCGGCCTCGAGGAGAGCCGTGGCGTCGGCGTTCGTCGGCTCGTCGATCGTGATCCGGAGCAGACCGTTCTCGAGGACGATCGCGTCGGCGCCGAAGTCGTGACTCGTCGCAAACACGCGCCCCCACGCGACGACGCCGTCCGCGTCGCGGATCGAGCCATGACCGTACGTGTCCCACACCCCCGGATCGACGTCGCCCTGGAGCTCGTAGGCGAGGTCGTACAGGTAGGTCGGCTCGTCGATCGACTCCGCGGTCGCATCGTACAGGTCGATAGCGCCGTGTTCGGCGTCGACGGTCGCGACCGGCGTCGGTCGCGAGCGTTGGGTGGGTTGCGAGGTGGAGTCGACGATGCGGACGCGCCGGGCATCCGCGGGGATGCCGATGTACCCGGTGGTGTCGTTACCGAACGGGTGGCCTGGTGAGGGCTGGCTCGGCGAGGTGTCGACGGTAATCGTCTGCTCCTTGCGCGTCCCCTGTTCGGTCAGGTTGGCGCCCACGCTGACCGCGCCGGCCGCCTGCGGCATCGCCGGTTCGTCGTCGACGAGTTCCGCGGTGTAGTACGAGTCGGACGGTTGCGACGCCTCGACGGCTGCAAAGGGCGCCGCCTCGATGTCGTTCGACGAGAGGATCTCCCGCAGCTCGCGGGCCATCCGCTCCGCAAACTTCCCGCGGTAGTCGACGTCGAGACGGATGTCCGCGGCCTCGCCCGATACCCGCTCCACGCGGCCGCTCCCGTTGAGCACACCCTGCCGGGAGAGCTGGGCGCGGGACGCGTCGAGGCGATTGCTGGCGATGCTGCTCTCCGAGATCTCCGAGCGGTAGTAGCGTCGGGTCATTTGGTCGTCCTCGCGACGGCGTCGATCGGGTCGCCCGCGTCGATCGCCTCGATGCAGGTGATCTGTCCGGTGAACGTGCTCATCGACTCACCAGGGAAGTCGGCGCCGGGTGATTCAAAGACGACCTGGAGCGGGTCGTACACGCCGCCCTCGCGGTACTGGCCGTAGCTGAGTGTTGCCGGGCCGTCGCCGGCGATCCCGGCGCCGGGGAAGAGCTCGCCACTCACCGAGGAGACGCGCGTGTTGCGCAGCCACCAGAAGAAGCAGGCTATCTGTCGCGTCGGGTGCTCGCCCGTGGCGTCGCTCTTCGTGAACGTATCAGGGTCGCCCGTATCGCCCCACTGCAGTGGGTTGCCCTCGGGGCCGGTCGCGCCCTCCCAGCTGTTGAAGTCGATCGTAACTGCGAACTGCGAGCTGCCCAAGTTGATGAACAGGTCCTTGTTGATGGGCGCGTCGACGAAATCGCCGATCGTCCCGTCGATGAGTGCGAGCGCCGCCGAGCCGGGCGTGGCGCGCACCTCCGTGCGTTGCTCCTCGTTGATGCTCAGCCCCTGCTCGCCGCCAGTGTAGAGCTGGAAGGTGGCAGTGCGACGCCCGTCACCGTCGGGATCGCCCTCGATCTCAATGGTGGCGATGCGGTCAGCTGGTGGTAGGTCAGTCATGTGGTATGAATGGAATCGCGCTCGTCGTTTGCCCGAACCTCTTTACTCGCGGCCGTCGACATCGACCCTATGAGCATCGGTTACGACCCCCGAGAGTGGGTTGTTGAGCTGTTTGCACTAACGGGGTTCGCTTCCTCAGCAGCAATCGCCTACACCCGAGGAGACGCCACGTTGGGGATTGCCTCGGTGTTTATTTTGATACTCACGGTGTACCTGTGGCGTCTCCGCGTGAAACTGTCCATCAGCGTCACGGCCGGCGACTCCTAATCTTCCTCTCGAAATCGCGGAGCGCCTCTTGCTTCGCACTCTCAGCAGCTCGCTCAACCTCACGCCGTGTCGCGCCGTCGACCGTGACGTTGCTCTCGACGTTGACGTTGGTGCTGCGGGTCGAAGACGTGTCCTCCTGGGTGCTGCGAATATCTTCGCGAAAGTCGTTGATCGCACTCACGAGCTCGCGGACACCCTCGACCTGCGCCTGTCTCCCCTCGGCAGTGAACACCGATCCCGGATATTTATTCTCGCCTTCCATCTCCGGGAGCTGCAGCCAGTCCGGCGTTTGCTTGTTGAAGGATCGACGTCGCTGGTTGAACTGGTCCTGATTGGTCGCACCGGTCATCTCGGGTGTGAGGAACGCGCCAGCGCCGGAAGCCCCTCTTGCTGCTGTAGAGCCGGCATTCCGGAGTACGTAAGCTCCTGCGCCACCCGCACCGAGAGCTGATAGCCCAAAGATCGTTTTCAGCGCACTCGGCCCGGTGCTCTCACTAGCCGACTCGCCAGATGCCTCTGGCTCTTCGACCTGAACTTTAAAGTCTGGTTCTGCGACCTCTGCGTCTGGTGGCTTCTCGGCTTCTGCCTTTGGAGGATTCTCGACCTCTGCCTTTTCTGGCTCTTCAACAGGAGCCTCCTTTGGATCCGCGACCGGCGCCTCCGCCGGATCTTCGACCGGTGCTTCGGATGGCTCTTCGATCCCTATCGGTATCCAGCCAGGTTTCTCGATCTCCGGCGGCAGCCAGTCGGGAGCGTCGAACTTCGGCAGCGACGGCCACGAGAAGCTCGAGAGCACGCCCGACAGCGCACCGACGCCGAGCAGGGCGCCACCGCCCATGATCATCCCGAGCGAGCCACCGGAGCGTGACGCCCGGTCGAAGTTCCCCTCGTCGATGCTCTCGGCGATCTGCTGGAGCAACCGATTCCGCTCGCGGGAGAGCGCGTGCTGCTCTTGCCACTCGCCCTCGACGTCGTTCTCCGCGAACTCCTCACGGAGCTCGTCGATCGAGTCGGTCTGTGTCGTGAGCAGCTGCCGCTGGCGAGCGCGATCGCGGGCGGCGACCTCACTGCCCCCTCCGCCGCCAGACACCGACGCCTGGACGTCGAGCGGCACCGAGGAGAGCGCGTCCTCGACGTCGGCCTTGGCTTCGGTGAGCGACCGATCGTCGACGACGACGTCGACGGTGTTCTGGGTCTCGAACTCAGTCATCGGTCACCTCGACAGGCGGATGCTGGAGGTAGGGGAAGGCAGTCATGAGGATCTCCACGTCGCGCCAGCTGAACTCATCGAACTGTGCGGGCGAGAACCCGCAGTACATCAGGATGGCTCGTCCGAGGTAGGTTCGTCCGACGCGGCCTGCTTCTCGGCCGCGACACGCTCGGAGTAGCTCTTCCTCCGCCCGTTTCCCAGGGTGTTCTCCTCGGTCACGCGGTTCGCGATCCACTCCGCGAGGTACGGCGACGGCTTGTCACGCACGGCCGCGATCCGCTGCTGGAGCTCGGCACCGTCCTCGAGGAACGGCGCGTCGACGAGGCCGGCGCCGGCCCAGTAGTTGTCGAGCATCGCCTCGACGTCGACGTCGCGACTCGCCTGGTCGGCCTGCTCCTTCGCCCGACTGATCAGGCCGGTGAGCTCTGCCTTCTCCCCCGGTGTGAACGCGCGGATCGACCACGTTGCATCGGCGCCGTACTCGTCGAGCGCCTTCTCGATCGCGTACATCCGTTGCTCGGGCCCACCTGCGAGCTGTGCTGCCTGCTCCGAGGTGATCTCGCCGTCGACCTGCGCCGTCGCGATCGAGTCGAGTCGCTCTGCGATCCGGTCGGCCTCCTCTTCCAGGTCAAGCTCGATGACGTCGCGGGGCATCACTTGGCCTCCGCGGCCGCCGCCTCGGCGACGGCCGTCAGCCGGTCGATCGTGAGATCGTTGCCGTCGGTGAGGTCCTCCTCGGCGTTGCCGATGCTGTCCCACGAGTAGGTGGAGTGGGTGATGCCACTCATGTCGAACGTGAGCGAGTTCGCACCGGGCGACTGGAAGGCGAGCTCGCCGTCGGCGGCGCCGTCGACGGTGGTCGCGACGCCGTCACTTCCGCCGAGTCCGAGGTCGAGGAGGTCAGTCTCGGTGACGATCGACTGCAGGTTCAGCGTCGGCTCGATGTTCCCCGTGACAGCCGCGGCGGGACTGCGTGCCCACTCGCGCTGCGGGCGGGCACCGTTCGAGACCGACAGCGTCGCCGACTGCGGGCGGACGATCTCTGTCCCGGTCGGGATGTTGATCGAGCCGCCGTGGAAGATGAGCGGCGTCCCGTCCACCTTCGGCTGCGTGCCCGGGGTGAACGACGTGTTCGGCGTCTCGTCAGCGTAGAAGCCAGACAGCGAGACGCTCACGGGGTCGCCGATGGAGATCTCGACGTCCATCTGGCTGAAGACGACGCCCTCGAGGGCCCGCTCCGCGAAGCCGTTGACGAGGTCGGCGCCGACGTACCACCGTGCCGACTGCATCTCGCCGGTGACGAACTCCCACGTGTAGGAGTAGGGTGCCTCGGCCTCGCCGCCGGCGGTCGGTGGAGCGCCGAACACCTGGTTGAGGAACCACGGGTCGACGAGCTCGAACGAGAGGTCGAACGAGCCGTCGAACACGCCCTCGACCGTCTCCTCGGTCTCGTTGCTCCAGTTGCGCTGCCGAGTCGTGTTGTTGTCGAACTCCAGCGTGTCGATCGTCCCGTTCCGTCCCGGCGTCTTGTACGTCGAGTCGGTCGGGTCGGCGCCGTAGTCGCCGACCGGCTCGTGGACGAACGCAACGTCGACGTTACCGCCAGTTGGCATCTGTACCTCCGCCTCCGTCAGTCGTGTTGGTCGTTGGAATCATGGTGTGTGATCAGCTGTCTGCAAAGCCGTCGAAGCGGACGTCGACGCGGAAGTCGTAGAAGTCGGCGTAGTCCCGGCTCCGGTTCGTCCCGTTGTCGAGGAACAGCGTGTGGTAGCCGCGGCCGGCCACAGCCGGGTGCTCGTCGTTCGCCTGGAGCTCGTCGCGGACCAGCCCGTAGAACGTGGTGAAGTCGATTCCGTCGTTGCCGTCCGGGTCGATGTGCCCGTGCTCGCGATGGGTGAGTCCCTCGACGCGCAGCGAGACGATGGCCTCGGCGTTGTACTCGTCGCCGAACCCGCCGTGCGACTCGTCGTCGTCGACGAGCGCGGCGCTGATGTAGTTCGACTTCATCAAGTCGCCCTTCCGCTCCCGGATGCCGCTGCCGTCGTAGATCGCCGACTCGTTGCGGTCGACCCGGCGGACCGGGACGGCGCCGTCGGCGACGTCGGCCACGGAGCCCCACGCGAGCGCTGTGCCGTCAGTGATCGACGCGAGCGTGTCGAACACCCACTGCGTCTCGGGTGCCGTCACGACGCCACCTCACGCCTCAGCCAGTCGAGGGCGTGCCTCGCGAAGCGCGTCTCGCGAACGCCGGCGACCTCGACCTCTGGCAAGAAGACACGGTAGCCGCCGCCCTCGCGCTCGTACTCCTCGGCGACCCAGTCCGGCGGGTCGTGGCGGTCCTCCCAGATGAACGAGAGGATCGGGTTCCCCTCGATCGTGTGGTCCGACGTCCCCCACTCCAGGTACGGCGCCGCCTCGTGGTCCCAGCCGAACCGGATCGTGAAGTGCCGGTCGGACTGCTCGATGATCTCCGGGCCCTGGAGCGAGTCGATGACGCTCTCGACACGGTACTCGAACTCGCGGGCGTACTCGCGGAGCCGCTCGTGGGCCGCCTCGATCGCGTTCGGGATGAACCCGTCAGCGCCGATGTACTGCACCGCGGCCTCGTCGAGCGCGGCCTCGGCGGCGGCGTCTTCCCAGCTCATCACTTACCCCCGCTTGTGCCGCCGCGGAGTTCCTGCCACGCGCGGACGTTCTCGGGGCCGATCACGTACACGACGGTGCCGCCCCACGCGAGGATGAGCGCGCTCAGGAGCGCGGCGCCGACGTCGACGCCGACGACCAGCGCCCAGACCGGGAAGCCCAGCCCGTAGGCGAGCGCCCAGATCGTCGACAGCCAGCGCCACCGGTAGTCCGCCTCGGTGGTGCCGGCCGTCTCCTCGTCGACGTCGCCGTCGCGGTTGGAGCCCATCTCGGCGAGGTCAGGCTTCTCGTCAGTGGTGTCGTCAGAGTCGCTCATCGGTACACCTCGAGGAGCTCGTCAGCCTTCGAGCGCATCTTGTCGGCTTTCGTCTCGACGTTGTACAGCGTCGTGTTCGAGGGAACCTCGATGACGGCCTCCTCGACGAGCTCGGCGCCGGCGCGCAGGGCGACCGCCCGGCGGACGTTCCGCGGGATGCCCTCGTGGCCGTAGTCGAACTCCATGTAGATCGCGTTCGCCCAGCTGTCGAGGACGTACTCGTCGTCCTCGCCCTCCTCGAGGAAGTTCGTCGTGTCGAGGTAGAGCCGCGACCAGCCGCCGTTGTTGACTCGGAGGTAGTAGTCCTCGCTCGAGGGCGGCCACGAGCCCTCCGTGTAGTCGTCGCTCGCCACCCAGTCCTCGTAGGTGCCGTCCTCCGTGCGGACGTGGAGCGCGCCGACAGCGTCGGCGTCACGCCGTGCAAGGTCGATCTTCGCGTAGTCGCCCTGCGACGTCTTCGGCGTCGCGGGCTCGCCGACGAGCTGGGCGGCGCCGGTCGGGATGTCGTACTCGTCGTCCCGTGTGTTGGGCGTCGTCGGGATGTCGATCGCCGTCGCCTCGTCGAGGATGTCGTCGCCCTGGGCCGCGTACCAGTGCCGCTTGAGTGACTTCTGCAGCGGCTCGGTCTCCGCCACGATCGCGTCGACGGCGATCCGTTCGTCCTGCGCGACGTCGCCCGGGAGGTCAGCCTCCCGCAGCGCGCGGCGGAGGTCCTCGAGCGTGCAGTACCCTGTGGGCATGTGGTGTTACCTCGGGTTGTTCCGCGCTTCCGCCGAGATGGTCGTGCCGTTCGCACTCGTCAGCCGCACCTCGTCCGCCTGCGGGACGTCGACGACGTAGCTCCCGGCCGCCGAGAGCGTCCGGCTGTCGACCTCGTAGGTCCCGGCGTCGCCCACGATCTCGATGGTGAGTGTGTCCTCGGCACTCCCGCCGAGACCCTCGAGAGCGACACAGATGGCCGGCGTGTGAAACTGCGAGACATCGGCAGTCGCCGTCTCGGCAGCGCCGAACGCCTTCGAGTCAGCGAGGATGGCACTCGCGTACCAAGAGGGCATCAGTTACCCCTCCAGCTCGGCCCGGCGCTCGCCGATCGCGTCCTGGACGGTCACCCTCGAGGCCGCCTCGTCGATGGCCTCCAGGTGCTCGTCGGCCTCGCCGGCGCGAATGTCGTCGGCGACGTCCTCGACCGGCGTCCGATCGAGGAACGCCCCGACGTCGAACTCGTTGGGCTCTGCCTCAGCCTCTGCATCGTCGTCCGCGGCGGACTCGTCAGGCGGTTCGTCTTCCTGGTCGGGGGCGTCACCCCTGTCGATCACCTCGAAGTCGTCGACATCAGCGAGGTACTCCGCCAGCTCCGCGTCGACCGTTTTCTCGTCGCCGGGGTCGAACCCGTGACCCCCGACGCGGTAGTGCCCACCGTCAGCCGTGTACCGCACTCGTGCCATCAGTAGACACCTCAGACGGCCACGTTGTTGATGAGGACCGCGCCCTCCTCATCTTCGACCTGGAAGTCGTCGCGAGTCCGCATGAAGTAGCGGGCCCACAGGTCGTTCTCGGCGGTCTTGTCCGTCGCGTCGAGCACCTCGACCTCGGTGTCTCGCCAGACGCCGTAGATGAGGTTCTCGGGGTAGGTGAACAGCGCCGTGCCCTCGGGCCACCCAGCGAACCCGTAGACGTCGTAGTTGAACGGCGTGAGGTCATCGTCCGAGAAGATGACGGCCGCACCGAGCGGGTCCTCGCGCTGGGTCAGCTTGTACTCCCAGCTCTCGATCTGCGAGAGGTTCATCATGTAGACCGGCTCCTGCACCTCAGCCGAGCGCTTGAACTTGTTCGGCAGCGCTGCCCGTGCCTCGTGGAACAGCGACGTGTCGATGGCGCCGCCGGCGTGGTCGTAGGTGTTCGTGTCAGTCCGGTCGTTGAGGAGCTTCAGCCAGCCGTCGTTCTGTGTGAGGAACGCCTGCGAGTCGCCCCCAGAGGCGTCGGCGGTGTCGCCGTTGATTCCCAGGTCCTGCGTGTCGACGGACCACTGGTTGGCCATCTTGTCGAGCACGATCTCGTCGACCTGCCCGATGGTGTCCTCGACGGTCTCACGCGGGAGGTCCCACGAGAGGACACCCTTCTCGGCATCCATCTCGATGCCGTCCGTGGTGACTTCCGCGGAGCCACCGCTGGTCCCTTCCTCGGTGCCGGCGCCGCGCCGCATCCGCTCGCCGACGCCGATCCGCGCGAGCTCCATCTTGGGCCGGGGGAGAACCTCCGTCCGGACCATGCTCAGCAGCTGCGAGGTGTCCTGGACCCGCTGGTACCAGTCCTCGAACAGGTCCCGCGGCATCACGCCGCCGGAGAGGTCGCCCGGCGCGACGTCCTTCAGAACGCCCTCGTTCGACTTCCGCACGCCCGTCATGCCGCCGTAGTTATCAGTACTCATGGTATATCACCGCCCTCCGCGGCTGTCAGCCAGTTCGTGCATCTTCGACTGCGGGGTGAAGAACGCCGAGCGCTCGTCGACACCGTCGCCGTCGCCGCCCTTCTCCGCGCCGTTGAGCTGCTGGCTCTCGGTCGCGCCGGTCTGCTTGCTGATGTCGTCGACGCGCTGCTCGAGGCTCTTCGCCCACTCGGGCTTGTCATCTGTCGTTGCCTCGGCCTCGACTTCGTCGATGCGGTCGGAGAGGTCCTTTGCCCACTCCGGCGCGTCGGCCATCGGATCGTCGTTGCTGCCCTCGCCGGCGTCCTTCTCAGACTCGAGGGAGTCGATGCGGTCGTCCAGGGCCTTCGCCCACGGCGGGGCGTCGGCCATCGGATCGTCGTTGCTCATGTTGGTAGTGTCGTCCGGCGTGTCGCCGCCGGTAGCGTCCTTGTCAGCCTGTGTCCGCGCGCCGTCGCCCAAGGCCTCAGACCCGGTGTCGTCATCGGACCCTGCGAGCCGGTTGAGGAACGCCGTCGCCGCGCTGGTCAGCTTGCTCTTCGCGCCGGGCTCGCCGGCGCCGTCCACGCTGACCGCGCGGTCGAGGACGTCCCACATCCGCTCGGCTTCCTCCTCGGAGTGGCCGCGGTCCATCGCCTCCTCGATGAACCCTTCGGGGTTTCCGAGGTGGTCGGCGAGGCGCTTCTCTGCAGTCGCCGCCCGCGCCTTCGACGTCGAGAGGATCTGGGCGTCCGGGACCGCAGGGAAGTCGACGGCGCTGACCTCTTGGACGATCCCGTCGGTCAGCTCCCAGTACTCGTTGACGTCGACCTCGTCAGGGACAGTGACGCCGTCAGGGAGTTCGCCGGGATCGTCCCCGACGTAGTCCCATTTGACGTTGATCGCGCCGATGGAGTGGCCGCCGAGAACGTTGTCCTCGACGAGGCTCCACAGCTCGTCGTCGTGGTACGCCCAGGTCTGGACCCACGCGCCGGCGTCGACGGTGTCCCCGCCGATTTCTTCGGCCTCGGTGAGGATCTCGTTCCGTTCGAGCGTCATCCAGTCGGAGGGCCAGACGGCGTGCATGACGCCGCCGTCGGCCTCCTCGACGTCCATGAACGCGCCGAACTGGGTCGCGAACGTCTCGATCGTCTCGGGGCGCCCCCAGTCGCCGTGATGGTCGACCGTGTTCGGGACCATGACGACGCCGGTGGCCGTCCGGTTGTCGGAGTCCTTGGCGAGGTAGTCGACTCGCTTCTCGAAGCGCTGTTCGTCTCGCTGGACTGGCATGTGTCAGTCCTCCTCGTCGGCGGCGGAGTCGTCGGCGTCCTCGTCGTCGTTCGTGATACGACCGGTCTCGATGACGCCGCGCTTCTCGCCGCGCTCTTTATCGCTGTTGCTCATGTTCAGAATCCGTCTGCCCCGGTCGTACCTCGCTCGCGTGGGGAGTCGGGCGCTCCCACGCTGACGGTCATCGGTGAGCTGTGTCAGATGTCGTCCGGGATGTCGTCGGGGACGTCCTCCGAATCGGGCGCCGGGCCCTCGGGGAGGCGATCGTGGAAGTTCGTCACCTCTAGGTACGGGTACTCGAGACGGATGTTCTCGTAGTGGTACGATCCCACCGAGCCCGCGCTGTTCAGTGACGCCCACACCGAGTTCGGGACGTTGACGTAGACGTACAGCGAGGACTCCCCATTCTCACGCTGGAACGAGAGGTACAGCTCCTGGGCCTCGATGTCGTACAGTCCCTCGTCGAGGTTCGAGCTCGAGAACTGCGTCGTCTCGATCGCGTCCTTCGTCGCGAGCGACGACTCGACGGTCGCCCAGTCGCGTGTCCCGAGTTGCTTCTCCTTCGGCGGCGCACCGATCGGGCGTGCGGCCTCGGTCTCGCCGTCTCCTTCGCCGCCCCCGCCGGTGTCCGAGTAGAACGACTCGAACTCTTGGAGCGTCATCTGGCCGATCTCGTCGTCCTCATGCGGCTCCAGCCCGAGCTCTTCGCGGGCCTCGTTGACGGTGCCGACGCCGGCGAGCCGCATCGCCCGGACACGCTGCTCGGCCAGCTGCGCCTCCTCTTTCCGGTTGTCCCCGCCGCGGAGCTCGAAGTCGATCGTCCAGTCGTCGACGCCGAGCGCCGTCTGGTGGAGGATCTTGTAGAGCCGCGCCTCGAACTTCGCCTGCTCCGGCGCGATCACGTCGTTCGCGAACTCCTGCACCTGCGCCTCGGAGTTCGACCGGTTCGACGTCGACGTCACGTTGATGAGGATCGGCGGCACCTCGTGGACCTTGGCGATCTCGTGCTCGGCGCGCTCGCGGAACTGCTCGAACTCCATGTCGAGGTCCTCCCGCGAGCCGATCGGCTCCAGCGTGATCTCGACGTCCGAGGGGTCGCCGTCCTGGAGCGGGTTGTCCTCCTCGAACTCGAAGTCCTCCACCTCGAGGATGGCCGTCCGATACCGCGACCCCTTCAGGTTGTCCATCAGCTCCCGCAGCTCGTCCTTGGAGTCCTCAGTGAGCGTGCCGCCGGTCACCTTGATCGCGTAGTACGGGATGCCGAGGTTCTCGAAGATGTCGTGGTTCCACTCCTTGGCGGACTGGTCGGCGCCCATCGTCTGCATCGCGGCGACCCAGTCGGGGATGCCGTAGTAGAGCGACAGCGGCGACGGGTTCGGCATGAAGATGAGCTCGTTCGCTGGCCCGTTCGGGAGCTCGTCGGCGGAACTCTCGACCTGGCCCGTCTCCTTATCGACGAACGTCGGGTCGTCGCCGTACCGATCGCCGGCCTCGCCGAAGTACCGCCGGCGCCCCTGGCGGATCTGGACGTAGCCGTGACCGCTCTTGATGACCTCTTCGCCGTTTTCGGTCTCCGTGGTCGTCTTCCGGACGCGCGTCGTCGCCGACGGCACATGGGCGAGCCCGACCGGCGTGCCGTCGCCCTCGACGAGGATCTCGAGGCTGGCCCATCCGATCCCGTGGTAGTCCTGCCGGGCGAGTTCGAGCACCTCTTCGGGCGTCGACGTCGCCGTCCCCTCGGGGCCGATCTGCCACCGACTGTCTGACCCGTACCAGAAGTCTCGAGCGGCTGAGTACTCGCTGTCCTCGTCCTTGTCCGGCTCGTCGGCGCTCGGGTGCGGGACGATGTCGAAGCCGTAGCCGACCTCGTAGCGCGCCTTCTTGCGGACGCACGCCTGGTGCGTCTCGTTGATCTCCTGGAACGACGCGAGGACGCCCGGGTCGTACGGCGGGACGATCCCGCGACCGACGTCCGTCGCGATGCGACGCTCGTCCAGCTGCGTCGTCTCCTCCGCCTTGGTCATCGCCGACTTGTTCCCCAGCGTCTCGACGGACAACGTGACTTGGTCGCCAGCGTCGTCGGTGGTGTCAGAACTCATAGGTAGCTCACTCCAGTGGAGTCATCGTCATCGTCGTCGCCGGCGTCGCGATCCTGGCCGTACTCGAACCGGCGCAGCCCCTGCTCGGCCATGTACCACGCCGCGATCAGGTCGGGCGTGTGGCCCTGCAGCTTTCCGTCGTCGAGCTCGAGCGAGAGTGCTGCCTGGACCCAGTCCTCAGTGGCGTCATGCCCGCGGTAGAACTGGATGCCACCCTGCTCGACGAGCGTCCGAAGGCGCGGGATGCCGTTCTCCCACGAGTGCTTCGACGACGTCGTCGACAGGCCGGTCACCTTCGAGCGCAGCGCCGGCGAGAACTCGATGGCGTCCTCGACGACGTACTGCTGCATCCCGTTGTCCTCGATGACGATCAGCGCCGGGTCGTACCGGCGGTCGTACTCCTGGAGGCGAGCCTTCACGCCAGAGGGCGACATGCCCTTCTCGGCGTGGGCGTCGAGGAGGACGCGCTCGCCACTCCGTCGCAGGAGTTGGACGACGAACGCCGCGTCGTCGCCCGTGGGTGACATCGCCGGGTCGTGCCCGACGACGATCGCCTCGCCCTTCCCGGCGCGGTACTTCCGTGGCGGCGACCTGTCGCGGATGGAGCACCCACCGTCGTCGACGCCGAGGTTGATGGCGTCACTGTCGACGAGGTTCCCCGACCCGCCGATGAACGTGAGGCAGTACTCCCGCCAGAAGCGGAAGTCGGCCATCTCGTCACGCTTGTCTGCGAGCCACGCCGGGCCACGAGCACCCGGCCACAGCACGTGGACCGTCTGGTCGGGGTTCCACGGGTCGGTGACCTCGGTGTAGTACTTCTCGGGCGGGCGCCGCTCCTCGAGGTCGTCGTCGGTCGCGTTGCCCTGCTCCCAGTACTCGAGGACCGCGGGGAACTCCGCGGCGGTGTACGCCGGCATCGACCGGTAGTGCTGGTACTGGTCGTCGGTTCGCTTCCGCGTCCCGATGAGCACGGTTCGGCCGTCGTCCTTCACACCAGGGACGGCCGACCCTTCGATCCACTCGCGGACGTCCTCCGGGTCGCCGTCGCCGCGTGCCTTGATCAGGTCGTCGAGGACGAGCAGGTGCGCGCGGTCGCCGTCGATCCCGCCGTCGAGCCACGTCGCGACGAGCGTCGATCCGTTGCCGAACTCCTTCAGGTCGATCGTGTCGGCTCGGCGCTGGTCCTCCTGGAGGTTGGTGAGCCACGGGTTCCGCTCGACGAACCGGTTGAGTTCGAGGTCCGTCTTCTTCTTCGTCATCCCCTTGTTGTTCATCGCCCAGATGACGCGGAAGCCGTCGTCGTACTCCAGGCGGAGGAGGATGTAGCAGAGCACCGTCGTCGTCTTTAACCCGTCCCTGTGGCAGTTGAGCACGAGCTTCCGCTCGTCGTCCAAGAGGCGCAGCCACTCGCCGTGGTGATCGCCCAGCTGGTGGTAGCCGTCGCGCTCGTCGCGCATGTAGCCCCGACAGAGCTCGTTCGCGGCGTCGAGGATCGTCGCCGGCGTCTCAGGATCCCACGGGTTGAGGAGGTCCCGCTTCCCCCCGAGATCCTCGCCCGTCGCGACGTCGGCGATCTTCTGTTCAGCACTCATGCGGACTCACGCTCCTGCATCTCGCGGATGGCCTCCAGGGCGATCTCCTTCTCGTCTTCGCCGAGTTCGTGCGTCGTCGTCTGGTCGACGTCAGCCTCGACCTCGCGCTTCTCTGTCTTCTTGTAGTCGAACGAGGAGGCAAGGAGGAACTTCGCCATCGACGTGTCGACGTCGTCGTCGCGAAGGCCGCCGTCGATGAGCTCGGACTCGCCTCGTGCGCGAGCGCGCTCGAAGCTGCTCCGGAAATCGTCGTGGGCGTCGAGGTATCGATCGAGTTGTGCCCACGACGAGACGCCGGCTGCACGGGCACAGCCACGTTCGGACTTCCCGAGCCGAGCTGCCTCGAGGATGTCCTCGTGGTCGCTCTCGTCGATCGTGAAGTCTCGCCCCTTCGAGGAGCCGTCATCGTCGTCGAGGATCGCCTTCGCGGAGGCCTCACCCAGCATGTGGACGTCGGCGAGCTCATCGACGGTCGCGCCCTCGACGTCGGCGACGGTCTCGAAGCCGGCGTCGCGCAGCTGCTCCGCTATCGCATCGCCGACGCCGTCGATCTCGGTGAGGTCCTCAGTCATGATGTGTTACCGTAGCTCCTCGCGGGCGGCGACCTGAGCGTCGACGTAGATATCGACATCGAGTAGCCGGAGTTTCGCCCGGATGAGGTCGGTCGGCTCGTCGGAGTCGACACCGTCGAAGTAGGTCGCGACCTTCGCCGCGAGGTCTGGATCGCTCGCGACGGAGAGTATGTCCCACGACAGCGTCTCCATCTCTTCGCGGTCCATGTTGATCTCGTCGGCCGTCGGCGCCTCAGCGATGAGCTCCTGGTAGTCGTCAGCGGCATCGGCGTGCTCACGCTCCTGGTACTCGGCTTCGGTCTCCGGGACCGGCTCATCGTCTGGGAGCTAGCCGTGGATGACCTCTCGATACTTATCGTTCGGTGCGATCGTGACGGTGATTGCGTTAGACATCAGTTGAGGTTCTGAGTTGAGGGTTCGATGCTCCCCAGCGTGACACGGCCCGCACACTGGGGCGATCAGTTACTCCTCGCTGTCGGCTTCAGTCTGGACCTCGTTGTACGCCTGGACGAGTGCGAGGTAGTCGCCGAGTTCGAGGCCGTTGTACGCACCGAGAACGGCGAGGGCGAGGAAGCCGAGCAGCGTCGGGTCCCCACCGCGGAAGATCGCGTACGTCGAGAGGACGATGATCCCGATGTTGACGACGATCGCACGGATGATCTTCAGCTTCCGGAGCATCGGGAGCTGCTCACCATCCTCCCTGAGCGTCGTGCGGTACTCGTCGACAGCCTCGTCGCGATGGTACCATTTGCGGGCTGGTTGGACACTCATGAGACATCAGCTGAGGACTGGCAGTTACACGGGACCGCGGCGTCGACGTGGCAACCACACGCTGGGTAGCGATCGGGGCGATACCGCGAGGGGATCGGCGGCTTGTCGTGAGACCGAGACATCTGTCGAAGGCGACGCGGGGTATCGAACCCCGCACGGGGGAGGCCCGTCTCAGGCTTTGGTTTCGCCCGAGCCCATAGAGCCGTCCGTGACCACACCTGTGGCGTCGCAAGGCGACCGGACTTGAGGGTTTGCGTAACTACAACCGAACATGGAACGCCCTCCGCTCGTGATAGACCGGCGTCAGTGCGAGAGGCTCGCCGGCCGCTCGTGTGCCTCAGCACTCCCGTGGGGGTGACCTGGCCTTCCGGAGAAGGCGCGCCCCACGGGACATGGACCAGCGCGGATTCGAACCGCGGCACGCGACGGCTTCAGCGTCGTGCTCTCCCAGACTGAGCTACTGGTCCAACCGCTCGACTCGTGACTCCTCGACGCGGTAGGTGAGCCCCTCGACGTCGACGACCAGGAGGCCGTCGGGTCCGGAGACATCACCGGCGGGTTCGAAGTCGACGGCGTCGCCGATGAGGTGTCGATCACCGAACGGGAACTCGACGCGCCCGTACTGCGAGAGGCTCATCGCTGCGCCCTCCGGACGGCGATCTTCGTGGCGCGCTCGTAGATCTCCTTGTCAAGACCGACGAGCTCGGGCTTGGACTTGAGCGTCCGAACTGCTCGGCGGAGTGCCGGTCGGTCGACGGCGATATCCTGCTCCTCGAGGCGATCGCCGATGCGCGAGCCCCGGCGCGTCGCCTGCAGCTTCGAGTCAGGATCGGGGTCGGCACGCCCCCGACCACCACACTCCTCGCAGAACGTTCGCGGGAGGTACACCCCGCCGCCGTTGACGTTGTCGTATCCTTGGATACCCGAGCCCGACCGGTTGAGCTCGGAGACAGTGTTCCCCCAGTCGTCAACGGTGAGTTCGTGTTCGGTGCGGACCCGGGCAAAACACTCCGAGCAGACTTCGGGGTTGGTCCAGAGGTAGCGCTCGAAGACGCGGCCGGGGATGACCTCGCGACGGCTCGCGAACTCGTCGAGTGACTGTTGAGTAGTGGACATCGGAGAACTCGGAGAAGCATACGGCTGTTGGACTGACCCTGTCATCGCCCTCACGGGCTCGGGATCATGTGGCGATGCGTCGTCACCCGACTGTTGCTTGTCCCCACGCTTAAGTCGTCGCACGATCGCCATTTTGGCGGTCACCCGTCAGCCTCCCATTCGGACTTCGGCGGATCGGTGTGTCGCGGCGAGCACGAGACGAGCTCCTCGTCGTGGAGCTGTCGGAGCGCCCGGCGAACGGAGCGCTCTGGTCGGACCGTCTCGTAAGCGATCTGCTCGATGGTCCGCGGGCCACCCTCGTTACGGAGGTGGAGGTAGACGACGACCGCCGTCGACGGCACCTCGGCGAGGCGCTCACGCATCGTCCGCGGGAGGTCTGCGATGTCGAGCGTCTCGGTCATCGGCCGACCTCCATGTCGCTCGTCGCGAGCAGTCGTCGGGCCTCTGGCTCAGGGATGCGCCACTTCTTCGCGACCGCCTCGACGACCTCGTCGGGATAGCGCTCGCTCATGCGTCGGCCCTCGCAGTGTCGTCGGCGTCTGTCGCCTGGAACGCGCATGTCCCGCAGCGACCGTAGTCGTGCGCTCTCGCTTCCTCTGGTGTGAGCGTCTCGACCGTCGACGACGGCGGGATGCACGTCCGAGAGGTGTGGAGGGCACTGCCGAAGTGCGTCACCACGACGAACCACGTGTCGACGGCGTCGTACGGAAGCCACTCGACGTCGGTGGCGCCGAACCGGAGTTCGCAGCCCTGGCACTCGAAGCGCCAGTCTCGTCGAGAGGACCGAGTGACGAGGAGGTCCGTCTCGCAGTTCGGGCAGTCCTCAGGCATCGGCGAACTCCTCCAGTGTGGCCGGCGATCCTGTCTCGCCGTCGTAGTCAGCGGGCGCCTCTCCATCCCGGAGCAACGTGACAACCTCGTCGTAGTCTTCAGGTCGACGGCCGACGATCTTCTCAAACTCGTTCCGGTGCTTCCGCCCGTGCGACGACATCCCGGTCGGACTCGTGGTTGAGAAGTCGCAGATGCGGCAGCCGTACGTCGTCATCGACGATCATCCTCCTCAAGACACTCGCCGAGACGTTCGTACAGCGACTCCGCAGCTTCGCGGTTGAGTGAGACGTGCTGCGAGCAGTCTCGACCGGCGTACTCGAACCGAGCAGTTAGTTCGACACAGAAGCTGCCGCCGGGGACGAGCTGCGTTTTGAGCTCGACGTCGTCGTGGTCGTGGACGTCCATCTCGATCTCGGCCGGCTCGATCTGGATGAAGAGCCGGTCCGGGGCAGGGTGTTCGACAAAGCGCTCGACATCGTCGCTCATCGACTCGCCTCCACGGTCGCCCCGGTCTGTCGACTCCACGAGACCTCCTCACCGTCCTCGTCGACGAGCACCGCCACGGACTCGGCGTCACGCTCGGCGGCAGCCTCCCGGCGCTCCGCCGGCGTCATCCCGGCCTGCGCCAGCCCCTCGCCGTGCTCCTCGAGCTCCGCTTTCCGCTCTTCGAGGGCGTCGATCACGCGGTCGCGTGGCTCGCGGTCCTCGTGCATCGCCAGCCAGCGCTCGACACCCAGCCAGTAGTCGATGAGCTCCGTCGAGACGATCCCACGGATCCGTGCGAGCATCAGCTCACCCGTGGTTCCGTCGCCGTCGTCGACGGTGAGCTCCTCGACGAGGAAGCGGCCAGGGTTCTCGCCGAGGCGGTCGGACTCCTCGGCGTTGAGGTTCGGGACCTCGGTCGCCTGCTCGTTGTGTTGGCTCGTGGCAGGCATGGTCACGCCCTCCCGAGCCACTTGAGCGTTCCATCAGTCGGCTCGTACAGCGACCCGATCTCCTCTTTGATCTTCCGGAGCGTCTTCTCTGCCCGGTTCCGGTCGACACCCTCATCCTCAGCCTCGTCGAGTACCTCCTCGACAGCGGCGCCGTTCGTGTCGCCCGCGGCGCACTGCTCTTCGACGATGTCCTCGAGCACGGTGATGCGGTCGCGCTGGGTCTTCGAGGTGCCCGACTCACGGACATCGGCGTCGAACTCGCCGTCCTCGTTCATCCCGAAGTCCCGCATCGACCGCATCGTCAGCGAGAGGGCCGTCTTGAAGTGGCGCTCCTCGATCGTCTCGGAGAACTCCAGCTTCGCAGCCGCCTCGGCGAGCCGCAGCTGCGCCTCCAGGTCGCGCCACGTCGCCGGCACCGGCGCGTCCTCGCCCATGTGCTTCGTCTTGAAGTCGGAGAACTCGTCGGCGATCCGCTGTTCGAGCTCCTCGCTCGCGATGACGGGCGACGGCTGGTCGCCGGCGAGCGCCAGCCACTTCCGGAGCAGCTCACTCCGGACCGGTGGATCGTACTTGTCCGTCTCGCCCGGCTCAATCGTGTCGGGTGCGACGTCGAGGCGCTTCTTGTGTTCGCGGCGCCCGACGATGTCCCGCGCGACCTGTTTGACGGTGTCCACCTCGTCGGTCTCGGTGACGGTGAACCCGAGATCGAACCGTGAGATAAGCGTCGACCCGAGCTCGACCTGCTCGACGACGGGCTCGTACGGGTCGAACCGGCCGTACTTTGGGTTGGCCGCAGCGATGACGCCGACGCGTGTCTGCAGCGTGGCGTTGATCCCGGCCTTCGAGACGTTGATCTTCCCGTTCGCCATCGGCTCCAGCATCGCCGACCGGACGTCCGGCGGCATGTCGTCGAGCTCGTCGATGCGGACGATCCCGCCGTTCGCCTTCACGAAAGCGCCCGCTTTGAGCGTCCACTCGCCGTCGGAGAAGTCGTCGCGAACAGCGGAGGCGGTGATACCGGCTTCGCGAGCGCCCTTCCCGGAGACGCCCACAGCGCGCGGGGCGTTCGATTCGGCCTGGTTGATCAGCGCTGACTTCCCCGTCGACGGGTCGCCCACGAGGAGCATACTGATCGAGCCCCGCTCGACGCTGCCGTCCTTCCCCTCGACCCAGTCGCCGCCGACCACGGACAGGACGATCGCCCGCTTCATGTGGTCGTACTGCTCGCCGAAGACGCCCGGCGCGATCGACTGCGCCGCGACCTCGAGGGGCTCGCCCAGCTCGCCGTCGACGATCGCCTCGACCTCCTCCCGCTCCTCGTGTGAGACCTCCACCGATGTCTGGTCCGACTCTTGGACCTCGATCGCGTGGCCGACCAGGTACGGCTCGAACGTCGACTTCTTCTCGTTGCCTTTCGTCCGCTGTTCGAGGTGGAGCCGCCCGGTGATGGTGACGCGGTCGCCGGTCGTCACCTCGCCGGCGAGGTCGTCCTCGACGTAGATGTCGATCGACTGCCCCTCGCCACCGGCGACCTCCGGCGGCTCCGACAACCGGATCTTCTGGGCGTCGATGAACTCTGACTGGTCGAAGTTGACGCGGAAGGGGCCCTGCCGCTCACATCCCTGGCACTCGTGCGGCTCCTGGTAGCCGCGGTCCGTCTGCGGGATGTAGCTCATCGTCCCGCAGCGCTTGCACTCGAACGCGGTCTCTGTGACCTTTGGATGCACGTCGCTCGCCGCGACGATCTCGCCCTCGACGCCGATGTACGGCTGGTCACTGTGGACCTTGGTCGGGCTGAAGTGGCCGGGGTAGTGCGTGCACTCGGCAGGCAGGTTCGACACGCGCACGTGAGCTCGGTCGAGAGACACGTCAGCCGGCAGGTCGAACTGTCGCAGCGCCTCCTCCAGGTACTCCCGCATCTCGTCCGGCTTCGCGAGCACGTCCTCGGCGATCTCCCGGTCGAACTCGTAGAGCTCGTCGTAGTCGACGACGAGCGACCGTTGCTCGTTCGGGTAGTGCTGGGCGAGCGTCCCGACACCGTCGCGGTACCGCTCCCGGAGGAACCGGATCAGCGTCTCGGTTAGCGTCTCGTTCTCCTTTCGTCGGTCGTGGGTGGTGGACATCGAAGTCGTGTTTTCCGCCGGAAAAAACGCCATCGAGGCGTTCTCCGAGACCGCCGACGTCGGCCAAACGTCGGCCAAAACGACGGCCTTCCGGCTAACGGATGTTTGTGTACACTACTGCTGTTGCTGTGATCTACGGGAGGTACAACGGAGGTGGAATTCCGCGATCGAACTGCGCCATGTTCAGCGCACCTCCTCAGTCACATCGATTTTTCCGGCGGAAAACACGCGGCTTCGTTTTGCCTCCTGTGCGTCGATCGCGAGGTGGTAGTTGTCTCCTGCCGGGTTGCGGGCGACGAAGCCGTCTATGGCGCTCCCGGTCTTCTCGTCCGAGAGCCCGGCCGCCTTCCGGATGAGGCGGTAGCACGTCGAGTCACCGATGTCGCCACCGAAGATCTCCCACTTGATGTCGTCGTAGTCGAGCTTTGCACGACCGTGACCCTCGCTGGCCTTCCGGAAGCCATGCTCACGAACCATCCCGACCTTCTCGTCGGCAGAGAGTTCACTTGCGTCCCGATCCTCGTCGAACTCGGAGACACGGAGCTCGAGCGCGGTTACGTCGTCTTGGAGCTGCTCGACCGTAGTGTTCGTCTCGGCGAGTTCGTCCCGCAGTTCATCTTCGATCTCTTGGAGGCGTGCGAGCGACCGCTGTGCGATCGCGAGGGCGTCACGGGCGGAGACGTCGTCCTCAGGCATCGTCTCCACCCCCGTCTTCCGCAGCACCTTCTTGCTCTGAAAGCCGCCGGTCGACTTCGTTGAGCTCGGATCGTAACGCAGCAGTCTCGTCCTCAAGCTCAGTGAGATCTCGCTCTACGGCAACGACTTTCGCGAGAGCACGCTGGGCAACGGCAAGCGCCTCTCCTGCAGTAACCTCGTCCTCAGACATCGCCGATCACCTCGTCGGCGTCGGCGTCGTCGGAACAGACGGGACGTTCGCGACCGTCGTCGAGGCGGATGACGACCTCGGCGTCTTCGGGACAGCCGAGCGCACTGCAGAACGGCCCGGACGCGACCGCCATCAGGCCGTCACCCCCGTTCGAGAGGCCGCCGGCTGATAAAGCGTATGACGCTCTATCTCTCCCGAAACGTAACCACGAGAAGTATCACAATCCCGGTTTAGCGGTGGGATTGTAAACGAATTGGTTGAAGCCGGAGGAGGGATTTGAACCCTCGACCTATTCCTTACGAAGGAATCGCTCTGCCAGCTGAGCTACCCCGGCGCGCATCTGATCATTCCCGAACGGCAAAATAAGGGTTCCGAAACCGCGGCGCCACGGTCCGCGAGATCACGCGACACCGACCGGTCCCCTCCCCGTCGATCGCGACAGCCATATCGGGCGCGTTCGTTTCGAAATAATCTCCAGATAAGTCGGATCGGTGTGTAGAGTAGGAGTTTATCACATGAATATAAGGAAAAAGCATATATACGTGTTCGAACTTCGATTGAACCGTGATCGCACCGATCGTGTGCCGCGATGGCGGGGATCGACTCCCCCGACGGTGTCTGCCCGGTCGGAGCCCGTACCGGGCGTTGGTCGTCTCGTCGGTCGTGATCCCCACCGCGACCCGACGTGGCCGACACCCCCATCAGCGATCCGATACGGCCGACGTGTGACTCACGTCTCCGACGTGCCAAGCGCAAAATCGCCTCTGGTCCCGACCACTTCGCGGCCGTGGACTCTTGTCATGTGACGGGCCCGCAGCCGCCCCGACCCGCCGCGTTCCCCGGGTGGGGCGGCAGTCACGCTGTACGCCGGTTCTGTAACGCCGCACCGAAGCGCGCCGCCGCCGAGACGGACGGCTCGCTCACGCACGCGAGAGGCGAACGTCCAGACAGACGTTGTACTCGTGTGGCGCGTACGACCGAACGACGCGCTCGGTCTCGACGCTCACGTCGTACGCGTCGCCGGCGGCCTCGCGGATCGCCCGCGCGCCGGGACCGAACGGGTCGTCCTCGTGTTGGATGTCGTAGTAGTGAATCACGCAGTCGTCGCCCGCCAGCCGAACCGCCGTGTCGAGGAACTCGCCGGCGGAGTGCGGGAGGTTCATCACGAGCCGGTCGGCCGTGTCGGTGTGCTCGTCGGCGAGCTCCCGCACGTCGCCGGCGATCGCGGTCACGCGGTCGGCGACGCCGTTGCGCTCGGCGTTCTCTCGGAGGTACTCGACCGCGCGCTCGTTGAGGTCGCAGGCGACCACCTCGGCGCCGCGCGCGGCCATCGGGACGGCGTAGGGGCCGACGCCGGCGAACATGTCGACGACCGTCTCGTCGGGGGCGACCTGCTCGATCACGCGGTGGCGCTCGGTGGCGAGCCGTGGAGAGAAGTACACCTCGGCCACGTCCAACAGGAACTCGTGGCCGTACTCGCGGTGGACCGTCTCGGTGCCGTTCCCCGCCAGCACGTCCCAGCGCCGGACGCGCAGCTCGCCCTCGATGGGAGAGGCTCGGTTGAGCACCGTCTCGCAGGGCACGTCGGAGGCCATCACGGCGTCGGCGATCTCGCGGGCGCGCTCGCCGTCGTCCTCGTCGACGATGACGATGTCGCCGAGCCGCTCCAGCGAGGGGTCGTAGCCGAGGATCGCGGCGGGGGTCAGCGGGCGGTCGCGCTCGGCGGCGTCGCGCTCGACGATCGTCGCCGCGAGGTCGTCGGGGACCGCCTCGGGGTCCGCGACCGGGATGTAGATCGTGTCGCCGTCGACCGCGATCTCGTGGTCGCCGTCGAGGGCGTCGGCGTCGGCGAGCCGCTCGCGGACCGCCTCGCCGCGCTCGCGCTCGACCGCGACGCAGGGGACGCTCATTGTCGCGAGAACGCGGGGCGAGCCATAAACGCTGACGCTTTCGCGGTCCGAGAGCGAAGCGGGGGACCGCGGGGGCACGCGGGATCGTCGCAGTCGGTCACTCGAAGGGGTACCGGGCGGTCGACCCGCACTCGCGACAGCGGACGACCACTCGTCCGGGGCGAAGCCGGACGCGGCTCGTCTTCCCCGGTCGGAGGTAGACGCCGCAGTCGTCGCAGGTCTTCCGGGAGAACTCGGCGGGGACGCCACTGCGGTTCCGCTCCGCGATCCGGCGCGCGAGCGCGACGTACTCCCGCGCGCGGTCGTACTCGTCGTCGACGACGGCCTCGCGGGCGAGCGCGAACAGCCGATCGATCCGTTCCGACGGGATCCCCATACCTCGCCGGCCGTGACGGACCGGCAAAGTCGTTGCCATCGAGGTGCGGCTCTCCGGGCGCGCCCGGACGCTCCGTCCCGCCTCGCTCGCCAACCCGCACGCTTTTTTAACGGCCCGCGCGAACGACGCGGCATGAAGGAATCCCTGATGGACGTCGTCTGCTGTCCGCTCGACAAGGCCGACCTGGACCTCGACGTCGACGACCGGGACGACGAGGAGATCCTCGCGGGGACGCTGACGTGCACCGAGTGCGGCGAGGCCTACCCGATCGAGGACGGCATCCCGAACCTCCTCCCGCCGGACATGCGCGAGGAGGCGGCGTAGGACGCGCCATCGCTCCTCCCGTGCCGCAGTAGTCCCCCGCTGCCGCGCCGGGTCACCCCTTCCCGTGCCGCGCCGGGTCACCCCTTCCCGTGCCGCGGCATCTTCCCTCTCCCGTACTGCATCTTTTTTTAGTGTGAGTGCGTCGACCCGTATGTGTCGACACTCTCCGTCGAACTGAACGGGGACGCGGTCCACTCGATCGGGGCCCCCGACCGGTTCGAGGCGACCGGCCCGTTCGCGGTCTCACTCGAAAACGCGGGCCGCTCCACGCACGTCCACCTGCACTTCGGCGACGAGCTCGATCGGATCGTCTCGGTCGACGAGACGAACCACTTCGTCGCCGACGAGGCCACGAGACACGTCCACGTCGGCGTCGCGGACGTGGCCGAGCCGGTCCGGGGAAAGCTGAAGATCGTCACCGGCTACGGCTCGAACACCCGGTACGTGGACCTCCGGATCGAGCCCCCCGAGGACACCGCGCCCGACGAGGTCGCCGTCGACGAGGCGTTCGCGAAGCCCCCGGAGCGCCCGCCGGAGCTCTCGCCGTCTCAGCGCGCGGCGACCGCGATCGACCGACTGATCGAGCGGGGCGGCGTGCCCGGGGCGATCGCCGCGTTTCTCGCGTTGGCCGCGGGGGTCGCCATCGCGCTCGCGCTCGACAGCGCGGTCGTCTCGGTGGTCGTCGCCGTCGTGTTGGCGGTGTCGCTCGGCGCGGCGCTCCTGGCGGCGTGGTGACTGCGTCGGACCGGAGCGGCGGTGGTCTCCCGCGCGGCGATCGCCGCCACCGATCGCTGCGAATCCGGGCGCTTTTAAGCGTGCCAGCGGAAGGTTGGCGTATGAGCTTCGAGAAGGAAGACGAAGTCGTGCTCCACGACAAACACAGCGAGTACGACGGCGAGACGGGCACGATCACGCAGGTCATGGAGACGATGTTCGGCGACGCGACCTACACGGTCAGCTTCGAGGACGGACAGGAGACCGGCGTCCCCGAGGACGCCCTCGACGCCGTCGAGAGCGAGGAGTAACCGCCCCGTTTCCGACCCGCATGGCCAAAGTCCCCTTCCACTACGTCGACCTCCGGGCGTTCGCGTACGCCACCGAGGACGAAAAGCGGGTCGCGGACGCCCTCCGAACGTTCCTTCCCGAGGACGCCGAACTTGACCGCGTCGAGAACGTCGGCCACCACGGCGACCGGATCGTCGTGCTCTCGGCTCGAATCGAGAACGCGGACGGGATGCGCCACGTCCTCGACCGGCTCTCCGGGCTCGACGAGGTCGACCGCGTGATCGACGAACTCGACCAGCGGGTCGACGACAACTGCGCGCTGTTCCTCCGCGTCGACAAGCAGGCCGCGTTCCGCGGCGAGGTCCGGCTCGGCCCCGGGATCACCGTCCGCGCGAAGGTCGAGGCGTACCCCGCGAAGAAAGAGGCCGCGGTCGAGAACGCCCGGGAGACGCTCGGGCGGCTGGCCGACGAGGACGCCGGCGAGGCCGCGGACGACGCCGCAGACGACGCCGACGAAGAGTAGATCCGACAGCTGACGGAACGTCACTCCCGTCGCCGACCGTTGCTCTTCGGGAAATCGTCCGCTCGACCTCCACCCGAAGGGGGTCCGCCCAAAGGGTGAGTCTGGGCTCGTCTCTCTCCGAAATAATACGGGTGAGCCGGAGGCGCTCAGTCGAGCGATCGCGCCCAGGTATTGCGGAACTGCACCTCGCTACCCTCTTCCGCGAGGCGGAGCGGCAGCTCCGAGGCGTGGGGCTCGTACTCGTCGAGCGAGCCGTCGGCGTTTCGCCCCTCGACCCGCAGTCGCGTCTGGACTGCGACGCCGTTCAGGAATACGGTGGTCTGCGCCTCCTGTGCGAGTTCGCCCTCCTCGAACTGCGGCCCCTGCCAGACGATGTCGAGCTGCTGCCACTCTCCCGGGCGGCGGGCGGCGTCGTGGTGGGGTGCTGCCTGATCGACGTAGGCGCCGGTCCACTCGTCGGCGTCGACGTCGTTCATGTAGGTGTCGACGATTTGGATCTCGTACTGTCCCAACGTCAGGACGCCGCTGTTGCCCCGGTCCGCACCCTCTCCTTCGACGCCTTCGGGGATGCGGAACTCGACGTGGATCTGTGCGTCGCCGTACTCCTCGTCGCTCGTCCAGTCGCCGTCACCCGGCTCAAGCGTGAGTTCGTCGTCGATCAACACGTCGGCGTCGCCCGGCGGATCGCCGGGCGCCTCGCCGGACTCGATCTGCTCGGGGTGGTCCGGGTGGTCGGGATCCGTCGCGGCGTCGCGGTCCGGCCACTCCTCGCGCTCCTCCCAGACGCCCCGTTCGCTGTCGTAGTCCGGCAGGGCGCTCGGATCGTCGATTTCGACGGGCGACTCGGGCAGGTCGCGGTACCAGATGTTTCGGTAGTGCACCTCGTCCGTCGCAGCCCCGTGGTCCTGCAGCATGAGGGGCGCTTCCTCAAGGAAGGTCCCGTCCTCGTCCTGCGGGTGGGGGTTGGTGTCGTTATCGAAGTCGTCTTCGAACAGATCCACCCAGTAGTTGGGTCCGGGGACGTCGAAGTGATTGATGATCGCGACGCCGTTGAAAAACACCGTCAGCTGTGGATACCGCAGTAGGTCCCCGTCGTCGAACCGAGGACCGCGCCAGACGATGTCGTACGCGTTCCACTCGCCGGGCGGGTTGATCGGCAGGACCAGCGGCACGGCACCGCCCTCGGGCGAGGCGAGGTAGAACGACCCGGCGTAGCCGCTCGGGTAGGTGGGATTGTCGTGGCTCTGGAGCACCTGGATCTCGTAGGTCTCCATCAGGAAGACGCCGCTGTTCCCCGGTGTCTGGCCGTCGCCCCCCTCGTCGATGTCGACGTAGCCGTCGTACTCCTCGGGGACGCGCCACTCGAGGTGCAGGTGACTGTCGCCGAACGCTTCCTCCGTTCGAATGCTGCCGGAACCGAGATTCACCGCGAAGTACTCCTCGTTTTCACTCCACTCCGCATCGCTCCCGTCGGTGTGCTCCCAGCCGTCGAGGGTCGCCTCGGCGCCGTCCCAGAGAACGGTCGCATCCGACGGCGGATCGCCGCTTAGCCCTTCCTCTCCCGGCACGACACGCGGGGGCCACTCCTCGGACGGAACGCCGTCGCGATCCGTCGGGCCGTTCGCTCGTTCGAGGTATTGCGCGCCGTAGTACAGGGAGTCCATCGGCTCGGGCGCGCCGTCGTACTCGTAGATGAGATAGTCGACGTCCGTGTTCTTCCGGGCGACGTTCGCGAGTGCGTTCATGTTGACGTCGCCCTCGCCGATCTCGGTGAACTCCCCGTCGGCGGTCATGTCCTTCATGTGGAGCGACCCGATCTTGTCGCGGTGTCTGTTGAGGAGCGCGACCGGGTCGGCGCCGCCGACGAGGGCCCATCCAACGTCCAGTTGCAGGTGGACGTTGTCGTTGACGTGTTCGGCGAAGATATCGAACCCGAACCTGCCGTCGAACGTCTGGAACTCCTGGTCGTGGTTGTGATAGCCGAACTCCATCCCCTCTTCGGCGACCCGGTCCGCCATCTCGTTGACGCGCTCGGCCCACTCGACGATCGTGTCCTCGCTCTCCCAGGTGCCGCCGCCCTTGTAGGCGTGAATGAGCGCGTCGGCACCGAACTCATCGTACGTGTCGATCGTCGCATCGAAATTGTCCTCCAGCGTCCCGATGCCGACGTGGGCGCTCGACAGTTCGAGCCCGGTTTCCTCGAGTGCGGTGGCGACCGCCTCCTCGTCGTCGATATAATACGGCTCCACGGTATCGTAGCCCGCGTTGGCGCTCTCGTAGATGAGCTCCGCGACCGACAACTCGGAGTTGTTGTACGTCCAGAACTGCGTGGAGATCGGAATTTCTCCCGGTCCACGCTGCGGCTTCTCTTTCCCGTTGTCCCGTCCCTTGCCCCGTCCCCTGCCTCTGCCCCGTCCGGGCTGGGCATTCCCGAGTCCCGCGAGGGAACTGGTTACCCCGACAGCGCCGAGTCCTTGCAGCACTCTGCGACGGCTTGCCGTTTTTCCACCCTTGGCTCCCACGTCCTCCGTTCGACCTGACTCGCTCATATCTCTCTAGCACCCCCCGAACTCTCCGTCGGGGCAAGTCTCCCTATCATGGAAATCCATGGTAAATAGTTCGCAGAACTGTCACACTCCGGGAATGAGAGTTTCCGATCGGCCTCACCCGCCGCGTGGACGCGGAGGAATAACCCACCACGGGATTTCAGGCGCAGCGTTGCAGCCTGTCGGTTTCAACGAACACCGTCGCTTCGGCCGGCAGTCGCGGCATGCCAAGTCGCGGGCGGTGTCGATGTGGGTCCCGCTCATATTCGGCAATTGCATTCCTGCTCATATTCGCTAATCATACGCTTGTTCGCACGCGGGCGATCGCGCGTTGCCGTCGAGGATCCCGAGCGTGCCGCGAAGCCGCGCGATTTCGGCGTCGGGCGGCCCCGAAGCGATCCGGCCGCGCGTGCGGTGATCGGCGAGCGCGGGTCGTGCGGGATCGCGGCGTCTCAGCGTCGGTTCGGTCACCGGGGAACGCGAAGGCGACCACCAGAGTGGACCGCGCGCGAGCAAAACCCGTCGCTCACGAGCGTGAAAACCGTGTGGACGACGCGGTACCCCTATCAAAGAGTCGCGTGCGTCGTCCGCTGGGCGCTCCCGTCTCACTCATCGCGTTCACCCCGTCTAAACGTTTCGGACGCGCGGGAGGTCGACACGAACGCCCGCTGACACCCCGTACGACGCCGAACCCGCGATATCGAGATCTGGCGTCTGACACTCCGAGCCGCCAATTTGGTAGGGTTTCACATGCCCTGGATAGACACAAAGTATTTACCAGAACCGGTGTGTGTTACGGGTGCAGTACCCCTATCCGATGCAACGCGTGGTACGTAACTATCCACAGCCGAGTCCGGTGGCGTCCTCGACGCAGTGTTGGTCGATCGACGATCGGGCGACAGGCGACGGAGAAAGCTGCCAGCGCGACGCAGACAACACACAACAACAATGACAAACGATACAAACACACGCAAGAAGGCCAGCTCGGTCTTCTTCGCGGCGATTATGGTCGTGTCCATGGTTGCAGTCGGCTTTGCGGCCGCACCTGCAGCCGCCGTTGACGATCCCGATGGGCTCACGATTGACGCGTTCAATCCCACGGATGTCAGCGAGAACACGACTGTTGAGCACGAACTGAACGTAACGGCTGCGAATGTGACTTCTAGTGGAACTCACGAATATACGGTGAGTCTTCCGTCTGCAGCCACATTCAATGACAATGGTAACAACGGCCTCACCTCACTCTCTGTAAAGAACGAGTCTGGTAATGAGATCGGATCCATTGGTTCCGGCGCTGTTACAGGCACGTCCAACGCGAATTCGGGACAGGACCTGATTATCAGCCTCGACACGTCTGATGAGACTGAGGAAGATATTTCCATTAACGCCAACGTTTCGGTTGTCTACGACAGCGTTAATAGTGATGTATCCGCTCCTCTCAGCTTAGAATTCGATGACGCTACCACTGGTGTCGCGAGTGCTGACACTTCCGACGTGACCATCAGCGACACTGCCCCTGGTAGTGTGGATGTCTCCTACGAAAACGATGTCGGCGACACTCCGAGTATCTTCTACCAGGGTCAGGATGTCACCGCGACCGGTCTGAATCCTGGCAACGAATACGTGCTCCGTTCGGTTGACGAGTACGACGGAGATAACGTCAGCTCCAGTACGTTCGAAGGTGAGTACGACGCTGACAGCAGCGGAGAGATCGAGATCGACACGAGCGGTCTGGAGACTAACGACTACTACCTGAGTGGTCCCGGTGTTAACGCCGTCCGCGACAACACCTTCGAGCTGACCGTTCAGGACTTCAGCGCCGAGTGGGATGAAGACTCCTACGACACTGGTGAGGAAGCCGCCGAGATCAACGTTGACTCGCAGCGGAACTCCTACAACCTCAACGTCAGCGCCGACGGTCTCGACTACGAAGAGCTTGAAGCGCTGTTCGCTGACGCTGACGGGCCCGTCGGTGGTGTTGCTCAGAATGCGAATGAGGACGACGACGAGATCATCGTCCGTGGTTACCGAGATGACTCGATCGTCGCCAACTTCAGCCGCACGGACATCAGCGCTGACGAGTACGAGTTCGACTTCGAAGTCTACGACACGGAAGCGAGCGACAGCGCGTCGGTGAACGTCACGGAAGAGGACGTCAGCGCGAACTTCGCTGGCGGTGTCACGACC